>Ga0209542_10003600_pt1 | contig 32940 bp, 48 predicted proteins | sample RifCSPhighO2_01_FD_184028 | JGI IMG/M metagenome (GOLD analysis project Ga0209542, IMG submission 184028) | Soil microbial communities from Rifle, Colorado - Rifle CSP2_plank highO2_0.1 (SPAdes) (version 2) | ecosystem: Environmental > Terrestrial > Deep subsurface > Rock core/Sediment ... | reverse complement strand
TTGAAAGTAACAACAAATGGGAACTACGAACAACTACGATTTAAAGGAAGATTTGGCGCAATTGCGTCACCCTGTTGAGTACGAAAAATTTGTCTTGTGGACAGCCACGCCCTCCTTCGAGCGTGTTCCAGCCACGCAAAAGCTTTTAGCTAAGAAACTTAAAGTCACGGAGGACACCCTTTCTGATTGGAAAAAACGCTCTGGTTTCTGGGTAGGAGTAAAAGATAAGAGACAGGAATGGGGTAGGGATAAGACCCCCAATATTTTGCATAGTCTATATCAAAAGGCTGTGGCTTCAATTTTTTGAGAGTTGGAATGAAAAAGGAGAAAACCTGCCCGTATTCAATATAGCTCAAATACGAGAGAACTTTAAGAAGTATGACGCTTAGAAAATGTTGAGCACGGAAGAATGTAAAAAGCACCTTGCAGGAATAACGCTTACTGATAAGCAAGTTGAAGATTTGCGTGATGCTCTTTATGCTCTGGTCGAAAACGTGCTCGACGAATATGTTAAAAGTTCTGATATAGTTATCCCAACATGCAAAAAGCAATCATCTATTGCAGAGTATCTTCCGACAGACAAGCAAACGAAGGACATGGCCTCGACAGCCAAGAACATCGCTGTAGGGAGTATGCCGAACGTAATAACTACGAAGTAGAAAAGGTATTTCCCGATACTTATACGGGTGGAGGGGACTTCTTAAATCGGCCAGCAATGAGAAATCTCCTCGGTTACGTTGATAGTAAGCCACTAGAAAACTATGTGATAATTTTTGACGACTTAAAGCGTTTTGCCCGTGACACAGTATTTCACTGGAGCTTGAGAACTGCTTTAAAAGCACGAAATGTTACGCCCAAATGCTTAAACTACAACTTCGACGATAGCCCCGAAGGTGTTTTTGTCGAGACAATATTCGCGGCCCAAAACCAACTAGACAGGGAGCAGAATCGTAGGCAGGTCATGCAGAAGATGAAAGCAAGGTTAGAGTCGGGATACTGGACTTTTCCGGCTGTGCCAGTAGGGTATAAATCCAAAAAAGACCCAGTTCACGGCAGTATGCCATATATCGTTTACCCAGAGGCCAACGTAGTAAAAGAGGCTCTCGAAGGATACGCCTCGGGTAGATTCATGGAACAAGAAGACGTGAGGCGCTTTCTTGAGGAAAAAGATATATGCAATGGTAAGGCGGTCTCTCTCACTTACGTCAAGAGAATGCTTGTTAGAATCTTCTATGCTGGTTACATTGAGTATCAACCTTGGGAAGTATCGAAAAGAAAGGCTAATCACGAACCGCTCATTGATCTATCAACATTCGAGCGCATACAAGAGAAGCTCATAAGTAAAGCTACTACTAACGTTAAAAACTTTCTGAATCCAGACTTCCCGTTAAGAGGTTTTGTGCTTTGTTATTCATGCAAGAGGCCAATTACGGCAAGTTGGTGTAGAGGTAGAAACGGAAGATGGCCATACTATCGGTGTAATACAAAAAGTTGCCCAGAGAGGAATAAGGGCATAAGGAGAGCTGATATTGAAAAGCAGTTTGAGTTGATACTTGGACAAATAAAACCAAGTGATGCGGTTCTAAACTTAACAAAAGCAGTCGTGGCAGATGTTTGGCGTAAAAAAGAACTGGCGGGTCATGAGCACAAGGAGAATACTGAACGAGAAATAAAAAAGATCGAGAGCGAGAAGTTGAGGTTCGCTCAGCTGGTGGCAAAGGCCACGGATGAGAACGTGATTACAACATACGAGGAACGCATTAGTGCCCTAGCAGAAAAAAGGTTGGTTCTAAAAGATTCCCTGATGTCTGTCGCTAAACATAAACCAAACATTGAAACCGCATTGGGTATTGTTTTTGACTTCCTTAAAAACCCACTAAAACAATGGCTGAAGGGCAATATTCATACTAAAAAGCTGGTTCTAAAGCTCGTCTTCGAAGAGAATTTGGTATATAACAGAAATAGCGGCTTTGAAACCGCTATTCTGTCGCTACCATTAAGGGTATTTGCCCTCCCAGAAGCCCAAAAATCGTCTCTAGTGGAGATGGGGGTATCGAAACCCCGTCCGAGAAAAAGTTAACCGGCACATCTACAAGCGTAGATTATCTTTTGTTTTAAACTCACGTGCTGAAAGATAACCGAAATACACATGAGTCGATTCTCTGTTTTTTCGCAACATCACCGAGAAAGAATGATGTCACTAGTTTGAGGACTATAACACTCCGGCCTAGTTATCAAACTTCACTAGGAGGAATGGCTATCGGCTAATTAAATTAGGCGAAAGCATACTGGAATGGTGAAACCATTCCGCGTACAGTGTCCTTTGCACTTATGTGCTGTTTGCGTGATTAACGAGGCAACAAACATCCTCGGCTTGCATGACGGAGAACTGTATTCCGTCTAAACCTTTCATCCCCGGGATCAATTATATCATACTTTACCACGAATTGCAACCAAGCACTTGGTTTATTGATTTATATCTAAATTTATGTAGCCTTTATACCAGACCTGATCATATCGGCCAGGTCGGAGAACCACGACGAATGGACACGAATCCTCTCCAAGAGTTGGTCGAGGCAGAGAGCCTGATCAACAAGCAACTGACTGACTTCCAGATTGCGATGCGAACCGAGGTCTACAAGGCCAATGATGTAGATGGCCGGCCGGCTATCTCCCTGGGCTTCTTCCAGAACGCGTCGGTAGCCGAAGCTTGGGCCCAAGACCAAGTGGGCGGTGTCCCGCATCACACCCGCCAGGTTCTGGTCCTGGTGAACGACCCGAAGAAGATCGGCTTCATCATCGGGGCACCCGCTCTGATCGTGGACGAGGCCGAGATGATAAAGGAAGTTCGGGATACTGCCATCGCCAAGCTCTCGCCTGCACAGCGCGCCGTGCTCAAGCTCTGACCACACCCCCACGAGACCCCCGCCGGAGCCGGCGACTCTCTGCGGGGTGTTCTCATTTAAAATCTAGTAGTTAACAAAATCTTCCGATCGGTGCAAAATGTTACCTTGATTTAGCTTGAAATCTCTCGGCGAATACTTCTTTCGGTATCCCTCTTTTTGATCGATTCGCGTTTGTCGAACTTCTTTTTGCCTTTAGCAATTGCGATTGAAATCTTGATGAATCTGCCCTTCCCAAAGATGGCGAGGGGTACAATAGTAAAACCCTTTTTGCTCTCCCAACCGGTTAGATGATCAATCTCCTTTTTAGTGAGCAAGAGTCTTCTTGTTCTCTCCGGGTCGTAACCTTCCGGAGTGTTAGCTGGTTGGTAGGGCGGAATGTTTAGCCCAACAATAAACGCTTCCCTACCCCGAGCAATCACGTGGGCCCCCTCAAGTGAGCCATGGTGAGCGCGAAGAGACTTAACTTCATGCCCAAAAAGCTCGAGGCCGGCTTCGAACTTTTCTAAAATTTCGTAATTAAATGTCGCTTTTTTGTTTCTTACTAAGTCCATACACAACATATACTACCCATTTAGAAAGGTTTAAGCTACAATTTACATATGCGTAAACTTTATAACCAAGGAGTATCCGGCATATGGGCAGTGATCATAATAATCGCTCTTGCCATAGTCATTGGGTACCTCATTGCCAAATAACATTGTATCCTGCCCTAAAGGGTTGCAATTTAAGGACTTTTAGATTAGTCTAATCCAGTTGAAAGCCAAAGTCCGCATTAATAATGAGATAAGAGCAAAGGAGGTCCGGGTAACGCTAGACGATGGCGGAACCCTAGGCGTAATGCCCATAGAAGCCGCTCTTAAAGAGGCCATCGAGCGCGGGCTTGATCTTGTCGAAATTTCCGAATTTGCAACCCCCCCGGTTGTTAAAATCATAGATTTCGGGAAGTTCCAGTACATTCAAAATAAGAAGGACAAAGAGGCTAAATCTAAGGCTCATGTGGTAGAGATTGTAAGCCTTCAGGTTAAGATAGGCACTGGCGACCACGACTTAGCCCTTAAAGCCAAAAAGGCTTCCGAGGCACTGGCCGAGGGGCACCGGGTCAAAATAGAACTCTTCCTTCGTGGAAGGGCCAAGTACATGGACAAAAAATTCCTCGAAGAACGGCTAAAAAGAGTCCTGAACCTTATTACCGAAGAGTACAAGCTTGCCGAGGGGCCAAAGCAAAGTCCCAAAGGGTTGATGGTTATGATCGAACGCAGTAAACATTAGAAATTAGAGTTTAGGATTTAGGATTTAAATTTATGGGTGTAGCATTCAAACAAGGAAAAACAAATAAGGCATTCTCAAAACGCGTTAGAGTAACAAAGCGAGGTAAAGTGCTTTCCCGAAAAGCGGGCCTCAACCACTTCAACGCTAAGAAGTCACGCTCCAAGCAGTTAAAGCAGGGCGTTATGGGGCAAGTGAAAGAACTCGCAAACCCAAAAGTGTTGAACCGATACATGCCCCAGGGTTAAACTTTTAAATATCTAAATATTTTCCAATGCCACGAGTTAAAGGAGGAACAACTTCACTAAAGAAACGCCGCAAGGTCCTAAAGTTAGCCAAGGGCTACCGCCACGGCCGTTCTAAAAAGGAACGCCAAGCCCGAGAAGGCATCCTTCACGCCGGAGTTCACGCTTTTGCACATCGACGCGACAAAAAGAATGACTTCCGAAAACTTTGGAACGTTAAGATCAACGCCGCCCTTCGCCCACTCGGGTACTCATACAGTAAGTTCATCGGAATTCTCAAAAAGAATAACATCGAACTCGACCGCAAAGTACTAGCAGACATCGCCGAAAACAAACCCGAAAGTTTTGAAAGGCTGGTTAAGGCTCTAAAATAACAATGCCGCCCATTGGCGCTCACGTATCAATCGCGGGAGGTTACCTCGAGGCGTTTAAACGTGCCGAAGCTATCGGAGGGGATGCCATGCAGATTTTTACCAAAAGCCCGCGAGGCGGGGCCTTGCGAAAGGTCACAAAAGAAGAGGCGGCTGAAATAAAAAACTGGAAGGGACGAAGGAACATTAAAAAGATAGTAATCCACGCTTCTTATTTATTAAACTTTGCTAAGCCACTTAAGCTTACAGATTTTGAGTCTCGTTCACTTTTAGATGATCTCGAAAGTGCAGACCTAATTGGAGCCGAAGGCGTAGTACTGCACATCGGAAAAACCCTTGCACTTGATCCAGTCACAGCAGAAAAACTTTTTGTAAAGAACGTTATTACAATACTCGATCATACCAAAAATCTCAAGGCTAAAATTATTTTAGAGAACACTGCTGGCCAAGGCACAGAGCTCGGCTATCAGCTTGATCACTTAGGCAAAATCGTAAAAGCAATAAAAAGCCCAAGGCTGGGAGTTTGCCTCGACACCCAACACGCATATGCAGCCGGATACTCCCCTGCTCAACTACTAGAAGAGTTTGATAAACACATAGGCCTAGAAAAGCTCGTGTGCATTCACCTAAACGACTCTAAAAAGGCTCTGGGTTCGAGGGTGGACCGCCACCAAGATATCGGAGAGGGCCACATCGGAGAAAAACCACTGAAAGATTTTGTAAAAGAGATGGCAGCCAAAACCAAAGGCAAAGTTCCTTTCATCCTTGAAACCCCCGAGGAGCATGAAAACTTCACCACTCAAATCAAAACTGTTCGCAGGTGGCTAGCCAAAGGCTAGTAAATTCTACAGGGCGACTTGGCAGGTTTTGCCGTCGCAGAGGTCAGAGAAGTGGTCACCGTTATTGTAAACTTTGTAGTACTCTTGCTTATCTTTCTTTACCATCTCTAAAACTTTTTGGATAAGAATCTTTGGGTCTGACTCGAAAACTATTTTATCTGTAGTTCGATGACCTTTTTCCATAATATCTTTAATCACCTCATCTGTAGACCACGGGCCAGTCAAAACCCCCATTGGCTTATCGTCTTCAAAGGCTACAGTGAATTCGTGAATAGTTCCTACTCGGCCACAACCAAACAAAACTGCGTCGGATGATCGTGTCATTAAAATATCCCGGCCCGAGAATCCAAACCCGGTGTAAATTATTAAGTCCATGTAATCAAGTGGAAGTTTGTAATGTTCCACATGCTCTCGTTCACTTCCTGCTGGAGAGAGGCCGACGGATATGCCACCAGCCTCTTTAGCTCCCTTGGCTGCCCAAAATGGTATCCCGGTGGTTGCCCCAGAGACTAAAATGGCCCCTTGTCGCGCTACCTCTCGTCCAAGTTCAGCTGAAGCGTCCAGAGCACCCTCGCCACAATGCTCGGTTTCGGCTGCACCCGAAACAGCTATTTTTATCTTAAAGTGTGCGTGTTTATCGTTTCCCATATGAAAGATACTAATTTACAAATTTATACTAATGATACTAATGGCTACTAATAATTCGTATTCATTTGTTTCATTCGTACGCATTAGTATATTGGTATCTATTATATACTAAAACTCAAGTTCTACTGTATCTTCGGCCTCCGGAGCAGTGGCATGGATTCCTAAATAGTCTCGAATTCTTTGAACCAAAAACATTGCCGACTTAGGCTCCCCCATGGTTACAAAAACCTTCTTTAAATTATCGGCCGCGGCGGCGACGTACGAAAGCAAGCCTTCAGAGTCCATATGACCAGAGTATCCGTGGATAGTAACCACGTGTGCTCTAACCTCAACTTGTTGACCGTTGATCCTCACCCTTTTTTCACCGTCCTGAAGTCGGCGCCCGAGAGTGTTTACAGCTTGATAGCCTACCAAAAGAAGGGTGCTGTCAGGATCTGGAAGGTAGCGAACTTCGTGATGCAAAATCCGGCCCCCATTTGACATACCAGAACCAGCGATAATTATTTTGGGTGGGGCGACGTTATTAATAGCCTTCGACTCTTCAGTTGCTTTAGTGAAATGAAGTTGTGGAAAGTTGAATAATTCTTCGCCCGAGCTAATTATGTAGCGAACCTCTTTGTTAAACAGATTATTATACTTTTTGTATATATCTGTAACTTTAATAGCAAGCGGTGAGTCAACAAAGACTGGCGCAAGGGGAATTCTTTCAGCCTCCATTAATCGTTCGATCTCGTAAAGGATCTCCTGGGTACGTTCGAGGGAAAAAGCCGGGATCATTAACGTCCCTTTACGCTTCATTGTATCCTCAATAGCCTCTTGAAGCCGTTGTTTTCGTTTTTCTTTGTGATCGTGAACCCTATCGCCGTAAACGCTTTCTATCACCAAGTAAGTCGCATCAGTTACCACTTCAGCGTTTCGTAAAAGCGGAGCCGGAGAGTTGCCCAAGTCGCCGCTAAAGACTAATTTTTTACCATTGTATGTAAACTCAACAACAGATGAGCCGAGAGTGTGACCAGCATCCCAAAATCTGACCTTAATATTTTCTCCCAACATAAGTGGCTCATGATAGTCTACCCCTTGCCACTTAGAAAGCGCGCTCACGATATCTTTCGAGTCATAAAATGTCGCGCGACCTTCGTCCCTAGCCTCTTTCTCCAAGACACCCAAACTGTCCTCGAGCATTACCGCGGCGATATCTTTGGTTGGAGAGGTCGAGTAAATTTTTCCCCTGAAGCCATCTTTAACAAGTTTTGGTATTCTACCAGTGTGGTCAATGTGTGCATGAGTCACCAAAAGATAATCTATCGAGCTCGGATCATATACGAATGGCTCGCGGTTCTTTTCATCGCCTATCTTGCTACCCTGGAACATCCCACAGTCTATTAAAATACGTATTGGTTTTGCCTCGTCAACAAACTCTAATAGAAAATTTGAACCGGTTACTTCACCGGTTCCTCCAAAAAAACTTAAAGCTACTTTCTTCGACGGCATTGCTTAGCTATGATAGCTGACTTTACGCCTGCTGTAAAAGAAAAAACCTGGCACTTGCGTGACAGATTTCCTCTTTGGGTTATCTGGGAATCATTACCCTAGCTCTACGCCAGGTGGGTTTCCGCAACTTTACGCCAAAGCGCAAAATATGTGAGAATCCCTAAAAATGTATAACCTAGTTAATGTGCCCAGATAACCTATATTTAGTATAACACGCCAATTCCGCTAAGGTTTCTAGCCCTTAAAATTCTATAGTTTAATAGATATTTTGGCGAATGAATCCACGATATACCAACCTCTACTCTCTCTCCTCTTCACCGTAGACAAACTCGAAGTCAGACCTCTTATACTCGATTAGCTCCTCGTCATGAAAGAACCTCTTTATCTCTAGAGCAGCATTTTCTGGTGAGTCGGACGCGTGAACAACATTTGCTTGCTTGCTGATTGAAAAATCGCCCCTAATAGTTCCCGATGGAGCCTCGTACCCCTTAGTTGGACCCGCAAGCATTCTAACGGCTTCTATGGCCTTGATACCCTCAAGGGCAATGAGAACCACTGGGGCAGCGCTCATCTGTTTTTTTAGTGATTCGAAAAACGGCTTATCTTTATGATGTATGTAGTGTTCCTCAAGAACAACCTGACTCAACTTAACCATCTTCATACCAATAATTTTCAAACCCTTTCTTTCAAACCTATGTATAATTTCTCCGAGCAAACTTCGTTGCACTGCGTCAGGCTTTAAAATAACCAGCGTTCTTTCTTGTGTTGGATGCATAGATCAAAAGATTACCAAAAAAAAGGTTCCTGCGCTAGCTTTATTTTGTTAGTATCTCGACTCCGGTTTTGGTAACAACAACTGTTACCTCGAAGTGAGCGCTTTTTTTGCCATCTCTAGTTTTAAAAGTTGAGCCGTCAGCGTCTATAACCACATCGGGAACTCCCAGTGTAAGCATGGGTTCAATGGCAAGCACCACACCCTCTTTTAGCTTTTCACCTGTATCTTTTTCACCAAAGTTTGGTACGTGAGGCTTTTCGTGCACAGCATGCCCCACCCCATGCCCACCAAGTTCGTAAACAATCCCGTACCCAAGTGGCACAGCAAAAGATTCGATGGCATATCCAACATCGCCTATTCGCTTGCCGTTTCTTATAACCGACACGCCCACTTCTAGCGCCTTTTTAGTATCAGCTATGAGCTTTTTATCTTGATCGCTTATTTGGCCGACCCCAACTGTAACCGCCATGTCAACAAAAAGCCCGCTATGTTTGAGACCAAGGTCGAGGCCAACAATCTCTCCTTCTTTAAGTTCTCTGTCTTTAGGAATCCCATGCACAACCTCATCATCAATAGACACGCACAGAGTCGCCGGAAAGGCTTTTTTAACTCCAGCTGGTCGGTAGTTTAGAAATGCAGGCCCATCACCGCCCTCTGTTATAAGCCGATAAGCCAGGCTATCAAGCTCGCTTGTTTTTACTCCCGGCTTCACCGCCCTAGCGACCTCTTCGAGCACCCGAGCGAGCCTCTTGCCACCCTCACGCAGTATTTCAATCTCATCTTTGGTTTTTATGAGAGACATTAGATATTAGAAATTAGGACTTAGGCATTCCATGATCTCTCTGTGAACTTCTTCAATTGTTTGTTCGCCGTTTATATCGAAAACCTCTACATCAGGCTGAGTTTTGAAGTAGTCTATTGCTGGCAACACGTCAGTATCAAACCAACTAAGCCTCTTTTCTATTTCCGCCTTGCCATCATCCCCCCTGCCGCGCGCAAGCAATCGATCAAGAGACCACTTATTCGATACGTTTACATGAATTATGGAAACATTAGACCTTCCGTAAAACTTAAAAGCTTCATGTAAAATTTTAGCTTCGTTTAATTTTCTTGGAGAACCATCTAAAACTAGATGCTCATTTCCGTTGATGTTTTCTATAAAAAGATGTGCCCAATTATGGATGGCGAGAAACGCCGGCTGGAGCCCGCCCTCATCGGTAATTGTTTTAGCAAGCTTGCCAGTAAAATTTGGTCGTGCAATTAACTCTCGAAACTTCTCTCCAGCCTCTAAGTATTGGACATTTACCCCCGGCTCCCTCTTGCCTAACTCTTCAATCAAAAGCTTGGCTTGTGTCCCCTTCCCACAGCCAGACCGGCCAATAAAAATAAAGGTTTTAAGTTCCATGGCGAAATTATACCAGAGAGTTTCTTAGTATTCTCTCATTGAAACCTGCGCGTTCATTTGCTTTACCAAATCGAGAACTACCGAAACAACGATAAGGAGGCCAGTACCACCGATGGCGAGAGCCTGGATGCCAGTAATGCCTCGCATTATTACGGGCAAGATGGCGATGATACCCAAAAAGAGTGCACCGAAAGCTGTAAGGCGAGTTAGAACTCTTGAGATATGTTCAGATGTAGGTTTACCTGGTCGAACACCCGGTATGAAGGCGCCATTCTTCTGGAGGTTAGTTGCAATAGATTCCGGATCGAATGTAACAGCGGTGTAGAAGTAGGTAAACAAAAATACCAAAATAAAATACAAGATGCCATAGATCCATGTATTCTCAAGGACAAACGTCGTAGCCTTAACAACAGCTTGGACGATGCCATTTTGCACTCCGATAAGGAAGTTGGTGATCATCTGGGGGAATAGAAGGATAGACAAGGCAAAAATAATCGGGATAACCCCTGATTGATTGAGACGTAGTGGCAAGTAAGTCGAAACACCACCGTAAACCTTCATACCCCTAACCCTTTTAGCATAGGTAACAGGTATGGGCCGTTCTGCTTCGGTAACTATGACCACACCAGCCACCAGTACGATAGCTAGTATTATGAAAGCAATGTAGAGCGGAAGTTGAGCGACGCTAAACGTGAAGTACAACTGCGAGAGAATGGATGGGAAACCAGCGACAATACCGGCAAAGATGATGAGAGAGACACCATTGCCGATACCAAACTCATTTATTAGCTCCCCAATCCACATAAGGAGAACAGAGCCGGCAGTGATAATAATTACGTTGATTATTTGATCAGTCATTGTAAGATCGCCCAAGATACCCTGACTCTTAAGCAATGAGAGAAGTCCGAACCCCTGAAGCAGAGAGAGTGGAATGGAGAGCAATCTTGAATACTGTGCAAATCTTTTTCGGCCGGCCTCTCCTTCTTCGTGATACAGCTCCTTAAGTTTTGGGAAGATCATAGTCAAAAGCTGCATGATAATGCTTCCTGTAATGAACGGTGCTACACCGAGCATTACGATCGAAAGGTTGGATAACCCGCCGCCGGAGAAGAGGTTAAGGAGACTGAAGAACTGGTTTCCTGCCAAAAAGTCACCGAGAGCCGCAACATTTACGCCAGGGATCGGTATAGCCGCAAGCGCCCTAAAAATAAGCAGAGCGAAAAAAACGAAGAGAATTCGCTTACGTAAAGAAGCGTCGCTCCAGACTAATTTTATTTTGTTCGTGAAATTTTCCATTTTTATACCTTAACTTCGCCACCAACTTTCTCAATCTTTTCTTTAGCGCTCTTTGAGACCATGGCACCAGTGATTATGAGCTTTTTGGTTAGTTCGCCAGTACCCAGAATCTTTACTTCAGGCACTTTGCCATTTCGGCGTCTGATTACTCCCTTCTCTGCCAAAATTGCAGGTGTTACTACATCGCCGGATGAAAAGTTCTTTTCAAGATCGCCCACGTTAACGGGGACCTTAGATAGGTAAACCCGAGGCTCACTATAGCCGCGCCTTTTAGGAAGTTTTTTGATCAAGTCCCTGATTTCAGGTCGAATTTTGTGGCCCGAGCGTGCCTTCTGGCCTTTGGTTCCTCGGCCGGCAGTTTTGCCACGAACACCACCACGTCCAACTCTTTTGGACTTCTTATTTTTTGTTTTAGGTTTTATTGAGTGGATTTGCATGTCAGTTCTATGTAAGTTTACGTAAAGCTTCTATTGAAGCACGGGCAATGTTTAGCTTGTTTTTGCTACGGGAGATAACCTTGGCGTTAACGTCAGTAACCCCACCGAGGTCAAGTACTGCTCGCAGAGCACTGCCGGCTACTAAACCGTTCCCGGGGGAAGGTTGAATGTAAACAACGGCACTAGAGTATTTGGCCTTTATATCTCTAGATATAGATTTTGTCTTGGTAAGCGGAATCTTTATCAAATTTTTCCTAGCGTCTTTAGTTGCTTTTTCCATCGCAAGACTGGTATCACCCCCCTTTCCTAGGCCAACACCTACTCGGCCGTTGCGATCGCCTATAACTGTTAGGACAGAAAAACTGAACCTGCGACCCCCGGCCACCACGCGGGTAACGCGGCGAATAGCCAGCACTCGGCTGTCCATATCGCTTGCTTGTCGGCTGGCACCCCTGCGACCCCCACCTCGTGGCCTACCACCCCCAGACCTTTCTTTGTCTTTACCAAGGAAATCAACCGTCCTCTTAGCGCGGGGTGCTTGAACAGCGCCCGCGACGCTCGGCGTAGCAGGTTCTATTTTTGTTTCTTCAGTTGTAGCTTTTTCTTCAGACATAAATTTAGAATTCTAAGTTATTCACACGAACCGCTTCAGCCAAAGCCTTTACGCGACCAGTATACAGAAACCCGCCCCTATCGAATACTACCTTTTTAATGCCGAGGGATTTGGCTTTCTCGGCAATCTGTTTGCCAATCTCTTCTGCTCTTTTAACCTTACCTTTACCTTTTACCTTTTGATCTGAAATAGAAGCAAGTGTTTTACCGCTCGCATCGTCAATGAGCGCGGCATAGATGAATCGGTTCGAGCGAAATACGTGTAGACGTGGCCTTTCGCCCGTGCCAATAACCTTAGCTCTGATGCGAGTATGTCTCTTTACTCTCTTGTCGTTTTTCACGCTTGTCTTGTTCATGTTATGTTACGGCCTTTTTGCCTTGTTTGCGTTCGATCACTTCATCGCTGTATCTTACACCTTTACCTTTGTAAGGTTCAGGAGGGCGTTTGGCTCGTATATTTGCCGCAAACTGTCCAACTAGTTCGTTGTCGGTCCCCGTTAAAGTAAGCGTCTCATCTTTGACTTCGGCTTTAATTCCTTCGGGTACCTCCATTGGTACATCGTGTGAGTAACCGAGAGATAGAATTATAGAGTTACCAGATAGTTTGGCACGATAACCCGTTCCCTCGATAATCAACTTCTTGGTAAACCCTTCGGTCACGCCCTTAATCATATTCTTTATAAGAGAAGCATATGTGCCGACGAGAGCGCGGACATCCAGTGAGTTGCGTGTAGTTTCAACTTGAATGCTACCGTCAACTACTGTGATTTTGATATCGCGCTTAAAGTTGCGAGAGAGAGTACCGAGTGGGCCCGTAATAGTAAGATTGTCGCCGTCTTGTTTGACTTCGACTTTTTCGGGGATCATTATTGGTTTTTTAGCTAGGCGGCTCATGTTTGTTATTTATAGTGAGTTTTTCGAACTACCAAATTCTGAAAAGCAGTTCTCCTCCCATCTTGTTCTTCTTGGCCTCTTCGTCGGTCATAACACCTCCCGGGGTCGACAGTACTGCAATCCCCAGACCGTGGCGAACAGGTTTTAAAGACTTGTAGCCAATATAAAAACGGCGGGAAGGTTTAGATGCTCTCTCGACCTCTTCAATTTTAGGTTCTCTATCTTTACGGTAAGCAATCTCAACCTCAAGTCGCTTGCCAGCTTTTTTGCCTTTTACCGAAAATGCCTTAACGTAACTTGTTTTTTGTAAAAGATTTGCAATTTCGAACTTAAGTTTAGAGTAAGGGACAACAGTAATATCGTTGCCGGCGAGTCCCGCGTTCTTGATTCTGATAAGCATGTCTGAAATTGGATCCATCATGAAAATTTCTAATTCCTAATATCTAATTTCTAATTTTAAATTCAAACATTTCATTTGTAATTGGGTATTGGACATTTGTCATTACCAGGAAGCCTTCCTGACTCCTGGTATCTGGCCTTCATTGGCAAGTTCTCGGAAGCAGATCCTGCAAAGGTTAAAATCTCGCATGTAGCCACGTTTGCGACCACAACGGAAACAACGCCTAACGACTCGTGAGGCGAACTTTGGCTTCTTTTTTGATCGTGCGATTACTGATGTCTTTGCCATAAAAAATTCCGCATACATGCGGATCAGTGCCTTTTTGTCGGCTCTGACACGCGGTTTCCCCTTCGACGAGCTCAGGGCGAGCCCTCTCGAGGACCTACATGTACTGTGCCAGTAGATTATCAAACACCCACCATAAAGTCAATAAAAACACGAACGCCCTAAATGGCGCTAGTCAAATAAACAAACGTCTGCTGTTTTTCGCATATGCGAGATTGAGCAGAAGGAACTTAATAGAAGAAAGTAAAAAGTAAAGCGGCTATTTCTTTTTGAAGGGAACCTCAATGGCGTCGAAGAGGGCGCGGGCGCTTTCGCGGTTACGAGCAGTCGTTACGATCGTGATAGCCATACCGAAGACGTTCCTGATCTCCTCATCGGCAGTCTCTGGGAAAATGGTGTGCTCTTTGAAGCCCATTGTAAGATTGCCCATCTCGTCGATTCCCTTTGGGTCAACCCCCCGGAAGTCGCGCTGGCGAGGGATGGCAACGTTTAGTAGTTTATCCAAAAACCCGTACATTCTTGCGCCGCGAAGAGTAACCGTCTGGCCAACAATATCTCCCTGCCTTACCTTAAAGGTAGCAATGGACTTCTTAGAAGATCGTGGGGCAGGGCGCTGGCCAGTAATCTTGGCTAACCTGTCGGGGATTAACTCCACTTTGGCTTTATCTTTGATAGAGCCAACGCCAGTAGACACGACGACCTTCTCGATGCGAGGAACAGCTAAAGAATTTTTTAAGCCAAGTTGCTTCTTTAGGTCCGATATTTTGTCTGTGAACTTTTGTTTAGTAGAAAGGGTCATTTGTATTTATTTAAATATTTAAATATTTCCTTTGCAAGACCTGCAGATGCGCATCTTCTTACCATTAGAATCAACGTTTGTCCCAACGCGGACCCCCTTCTTGCACTTATCACAGTAAAGGGCAACGTTTGATGCATGTAGCGGCATGGCACGCTCAACTAACTGGCCCTTTTTGCCTGCTTGCTTGGCTCGCTGATGTTTCTTGTAGAGATTTATACCTTCAACAAGAACTTTACTGCCTAAAATTTTAAGGACTTTGGCATTTTTGCCCTTATCTTTACCGGTTACCACTTTAATTGTATCTCCTTTTTTGATCATGATATTTATACGATTTCCGGAGCACGCGACACTATTGTTTGAAACCCCCTCTCACCTAACTCTCTTGGGATTGGACCGAAAATACGAGCACCCTTAGGTTCCTTCTTGGCGTCAATAATCACGACCGCATTCTCGTCGAACCTAACATAAGATCCGTCTCTGCGTCTAAAAGGTTTCCTCTGCCTTACAACCACGGCTCGCTCGATTGCCTTCTTTTTAATCTGCTTGCGTGGCTCTGCTTTCTGAACCGACAAAACTACAATGTCGCCAATCTGGGCAAATCTTTTTTTAGAACCGCCGAGCACCTTAAATACGCGGCCGATTTCGGCTCCTGTGTTGTCTGCAATTTTTACTATTGATCGTGGTTGAAGCATGTTAGATGACTTTAAAGTGCTTATCTTTTGAAATTGGCCTGCACTCTTCTATAGTAACCTTGTCCCCCACCTTGTGGCCAGCTTCGTCGTGGGCCTTGTACTTCTTCGATCGGCGCATAAATTTACCGTACTTGGAGTGTTTAATGAACCTGTCGACTTCCACTACAACAGTCTTCTGCATCTTGTCGGATACAACCACCCCCTCAAGTCTATTCTGTGAAGTTGTTTTTTCTTTGGTTTCCATGTTTATACCTTAATTTTATTTTTAAGCGCGGTAAGTATTCGAGCTATATCTTTGCGCAAGTTTCTACCTGACTTAACATTCTTAATACGACTGCCTGAAATATCAAAACGAAACTGTTGGATCTCCTTTTTCTTTTCGGCAAGAAGCTTGGAGAGTTCACTGTCAGATTTTTTTTGGTATTCGTCGGACATATCAGTTAAGCACGCTTAGTGACCCTTGTCTTGATTGGCAACTTCGACCCTGCTTTCCGTAAAGCCTCCACGGCTTCATTGTCGGGTATTCCGTCAACTTCAAAAAGAACTCGGCCTGGGCGAATTTCAACCTCGTATCCTTGAAGATCTCCTTTACCCTTACCCATTTTTACTTCAGCTGGCTTTGAGGTAAAAGGTCTGTCTGGGAAAATACGGATCCACATTTTACCTGTTTTCTTAAGTACACGGCTAATGGTTTTCCTACCAGCTTCTATTTGGTTTGATGTGAGCCGGCCTTGCGTTTCAGCCTTTAGGCCGTGTGACCCGAATGAAACGTTAAGTCCACGAGTCTCTGGTCGCGCGTACTTCTTGGCGTTCCTTCGGCCTGTCTGCCATTTTCGGTGTTTTACTTTTTTAGGAAATAACATGTTATTTATAGTGAGCCTGTCGAACTATTTTTTAGCCTGCTCATTAGCCTTGGCAGTCTTAGCTCTTTCTTTATTCTTCTCTGCAAAAATTTCCCCTCTGTAGATCCAAACCTTTATACCAATGTCTCCGTAAGGAAGGTGGGCTTTCTCTCGGGCGAAATCGATGTCGGCGCGGAAGGTGGTAAGTGGGACCTGGCCTCGCTTTATAGTTTCAAAACGGCCCATTTCAGCACCATCCAAACGACCCGACAGTGATATGCGAACCCCCTTAACATCACGATTAGCCATTACCTTTTCTGCAGTTTGTTTTATTACCCTTCTAAAAGGCATTCGCTTTTCAAGCTGTTCGGTAATCATGTGACCGACGATACGAGCATGGCTTTCTGGAGAACGAACCTCCTGAATGTCCAATTTTACTTCTTTGGGAATGTCCGCTTTTATTTTTGCGAGCAGTGCAAGAATATCGCCCTTGAGTTTGGTAGAGCCTTCACCATTGCGGCCGATTATCATACCGGGACGAGAGGTCATTATCATTATGCGGAGAGAGTTGCGGCCTCGTTCCATCTCGACAGAGTCAACATAAAATCCACGAAGTTTTTTCTCCAAATATTCACGCATAAGCACGTCGGCCTGGAGTTGGTCTCGGTAACTTTTACCACGAGTAAACCAGCGTGAGCGCCAATCGCGAAGAATACCTAACCTATGTGCGTATGGATGTACTGATTTACTCATGTTATTTATGCGACCGTAATTCTCTATTCCTTATTCCTAATTCTAATGTAATGTGGCTTGCATGCTTATGAACCTGGGTGGCTCGTCCCCTAGCGGTCGGCAAGCTTCTTTTAAGCACTAGGCCCTTATCAACCTTTATCTGTTTTATGAAAAGTGATGAAGTATCTTCCTCACCAGAGTTCTTGGCGTTAGAAATAGCTGACTTTAAAAGTTTTTGTATAGGAGCACTTGCCTTCTTTGGCAAAACCGCAAGCTGTGCCAGGGCCTCCAAAACGCTTTTATTTTTTATAAGATCAGACACGACTCTTACTTTGCGGGGGGCTTGTCGGTAGTTTTTGAGGTATGCCTTCATAATAAATTATTTCTTAGGGGCTGCGGCGGCTGGGGCAGTAGCTTCTTTGGCAGACTTGGCTGCAGAGATTTCGGCCTCCTTCTTCTTGGCTTCAAGCTCCTTCTGCATCTTGCCTCCGTGTCTTATGAACTTGCGGGTTGGAGAGAACTCACCCAGTCTATGCCCCACCATCTCTTCTTTAACCAAAACCGGGAGGTGTTCCCGGCCATTATGTACTCCAAACGTAAAACCAACCATTTCTGGTGCAATCTGGCTTCGGCGTGACCATGTCTTAACAACCCCTGCGGCTTCGGGTCTTTTGCCTTGAATCTTCTTCAAGAGTTTCGGGTCAATATACGGTCCTTTAGATAGTGATCTAGCCATTGTGAAATAAAATAGCTCTTCACGAGCGTGTCGAAATACTACCATCTCAGGCTTGCCGGCGCAAGCCTACTTCTTCTTACCTACTTTGCGGCGTTCGACGATAAATACGTTTGAGTACTTCTTTGCTCGACGTGTCTTCTGACCCTTGCCAGTTGGCTTACCCGAGAACATTTTAGCGCGGCGAGTACCACGACCTTGCCTACCTTCACCTCCGCCGTGTGGGTGGTCTACGGGGTTCATAGCAGTACCACGGACAGTTGGGCGAATACCCATCCAGCGGGAACGACCAGCCTTACCTATAACCACAAGGTTGTGTTCAGGGTTGGAAACTCGGCCGATAGTTGCCCATGAGTTCTCGTTAATTTTGCGAACTTCAGTCGAAGGCATTTTGATTTGAGTGTACCCATCGGCATGACCCAAGACTTGAGCGAAACTACCAGCGCTTCTTACTAGCTTGGCCCCTCCTCGAGGGTGAATCTCAATGTTGTAAACAAACGTACCGGTTGGAATACGGCGAAGAGGCATTCGGTTGCCTGACTCAAATGCAGCACTTTCGGACGCAATTAAAGTTGCACCGACTTTTACGTCTTCGGGAGTGAGCATATATCGCTTCTCACCATCGGCGTAGTTAGCAAGAGAAATAAAACCGGAACGGTTTGGGTCGTACTCGACAGACACTACCTTGGCAGGAATGTTTATCTTCTCGAGCTTAAAGTCTACGTCGCGAAAGAGCCTCTTGTGCCCACCTCCCTTGTGCCTGACTGTAATGCGGCCGGCGTGGTTGCGGCCTACCATTCTTTTACCTCCAGAAACTAAAGCTTTGTGAGGATCCTGCGAGGTGATGTGCTTCCTGAAGGAGATCGTAGTCATCTGCCTTCGTGATTTAGTTGTCGGTCGGTATCGTTTCATTTCATTAGGTATTAGAAATTAGGAATTAGACATTAAACAAAATTTATTTTGTCACCCTCTTTTAAGTGAACTACGGCCTTCTTTCCTCCTCCAGATACGCCTGGGCCTTTTTTGAACCAGATCTTTTTTTGTGGGATTTTGATTGTTGTTATTTTAATAGGAGTTACGTTATAGAGAATCTTTATGGCTTCCCGAATCTCCTTTTTGTTAGCGACAGAAGCAACTTCAAATGTGTACGCATTCTTGGCAGAAAGCGAGGATGCTTTTTCTGTAATGCGTGGTCGCAATATGGCAGAAGGGCGTTTGTGATGAGTTGTTTTAGCCATGATATTTATTTCTTAGAGGTTTTCTTTCTGCCTTCGATAAGCTTGACCGTCTTCTCTGGGTCAGCAAACACTATGTATTTATAAGTGGCAATATCCAAGGGGCTTAAGTTTCGAACATCTTCCACATGGGCCGCTTTTAGGTTGCGGAAGCTCTTCCAAACAGCCTCGTTTTTGCCGTCAGTAGCTATGATAACTCGTTTGCCCTTTTTATAATTGATCTTTGGAGCAGTCCCGGAGAAGCTCGTCAAAAAGGCTTCTGCGTTTTTAGTTTTTGGTGCATCTAGGCCCAAAGAGTCTACCAGTAAAATGTTCCCCTCGCGCATTTTGGCTGAAAGCAGAGTGAAGAGCGCCTTAGTTTTAACTTTGCGATTTAACTTTTTTTCAAAACTCTTCTCATTGCGTGGGCCAAACGTCGTACCTCCACCCTTCCATAATGGAGATCGAATAGAGCCGTGCCGCGCCCTGCCTGTTCCCTTCTGGCGCCAAGGCTTTTTACCTCCGCCCCTTACTTCGCCTCGAGTCTTAGTGTGGGCAATAGCCTCTCGCTGGTTTGACTGAAGAGAAGTTATCACCTGATGAACCAAGTCGGCATTCCACGGAAGACCAAAGACTGTCTCGGGCAGATTAATCTTGCCAACTTCCTTCGCTTCTTTATTGTAAATAGTTGCTTCCATATCGGTATATGCTATTCGCGTGATCTTATCTCTAAAAGAGTGCCTCGCTTGCCCGGGACTGCGCCTGATACAACAATCAAGTTGTGATCTGGGTCAACCAAAAGAACCTCGAGATTCTTTACGGTTATGCGGTCTCCGCCCATTCGGCCTGGCATGCGCATGCCCTTAGCCACGCGACCTCCTGCGCGTCCTCCGCCTCCGATGGACCCTCCTTCGCGTTCAGAGTGCTTCTGACCGTGAGTACGAGGGCCTCCCTTGAAGCCGTGGCGCTTTACTACACCCTGGAAACCTTTACCTTTTGAAACACCGCTGACTTGCACAACATCTCCTTCTTTAAATACTGAAAGGTTGATCTTCTCTCCTACTTTTACTTCACCCCAATCAGACATTGAGACTGACTTCCTTGGTCTAAACTCTAGAAGCTTTTTAAAATTACCTAAATTTTTTGTTTTGCCCTTCTCTGGTTTTGAAATTCGAGACTCTTTTTGAGTTCCGTAACCGACAATGACTGCACTATAACCATCCTTATCCTCGTTTCTCTCTCCAATAACAGTCATGGGTTCAGCATAAATAATAGTCGCCGGAAACACTTTGCCTGCGTCATCGAAAACCGCGGTCATCTCCTTTTTTGTACCTAAAATGTATTTCATCTTTTTTAACTAGACCATCTTGAGATCTATCGAGACACCACTTGGGAGTTCGAGGTTAGTAAGAGCCTCTACAAGCTTCTGGGTTGGGCTTACGATATCAATTAGTCGACGGTGGATTCTCATTTCAAACTGTTCTCGTGAGTTCTTGTCGATGAAAGCTCCGCGATTGACCGTATAGCGAGAGATATCGGTTGGCAGAGGGGTTGGACCATTCACATTTGCGTCATGGCGAAGTGCCGTATCGACGATCTGCTTTACGCTAGCATCAAGGATCTTGTGCTCGTAAGCCGAGACTTTAATACGCAGCTTCTGAATCTCTTCTGGAGCGTCCTTCTTCGTCTTCTTTTTGACCTCTTTTTTTATTGCCGTTGCCATAAATTGGGTGTCGCCATGCTAACACAAAACCTCCCAACTACGCAAATGTTTACCTTAAAAAGCAAAAGGGCCCGATGATCGGGCCAATTTTTGCTGACTTTTGTAAGTCGAGATTACTTGATTATCTTTGTGACGACTCCTGCTCCAACAGTTTTACCCCCTTCGCGGATGGCAAAGCGCTGTTGGTCTTCAAGTGCGATTGGTGCTACGAGCTTCACGGTCACCTTAACGGTGTCGCCTGGCATTACCATTTCGGTACCAGCAGGAAGAGTTACATCGCCTGTTACGTCCGTAGTACGAACGTAGAACTGCGGTTTGTAACCAGTGAAGAATGGAGTGTGTCTTCCACCTTCGTCTTTTGAGAGAACATAAACTTCTCCCTCAAACTCTGTATGGGGAGTAACTGATCCCGGCTTTACGATAACCTGGCCTCTTGTGAGATCGTCCTTCTTTACGCCTCGAAGGAGGATACCGGCGTTATCTCCAGCCATACCCTCATCGAGTTGCTTGTTGAACATTTCGATTCCGGTAACGGTAGACTTCTGGGTATCTTTGATACCAACTATCTCAACCTCTTCACCAACCTTTACCTTGCCTCTTTCGATACGGCCCGTAACAACTGTGCCGCGACCTTCAATTGTGAAGATGTCTTCAACCGGCATGAGGAATGGCTTTTCGATTTCACGAACAGGATCAGGAATGAATGAGTCGAGAGTATCAACGAGCTCAAGAACTTTCTTGGCATACTCATCATCAACTGACTTTGACTCCAAAGCCTTAAGACCAGAACCACGGATTATTGGAGTATTTACCCCATCAAACCCCTGCTTGTTAAGAAGTTCCCTAACCTCCTCTTCTACGAGGTCGATAAGATCCTTATCGTCAACCATATCGCACTTGTTGAGAAATACGATGACTTTCGGAACACCAACTTGCTTGGCAAGAAGAATGTGCTCGCGTGTTTGGGGCATCACACCATCGGTTGCGGCAACTACCAAAACTGCGCCGTCCATTTGAGCGGCACCGGTAATCATGTTCTTGATGTAGTCGGCGTGCCCTGGCGCGTCGATGTGCGCGTAGTGACGCTTTGGTGTCCAGTACTCGGAGTGGTGGAGTGCGATTGTAATCCCTCTAGCTTTCTCTTCTGGCGCGTTATCAATACCATCAATGCCCTCTACTCGAGCACCATAACCAGCCGCCTTGTTCATATCAAGAACGTGAAGGATGGAGGCGGTGAGAGTAGTCTTGCCGTGGTCAACGTGGCCAATTGTCCCTACGTTGACGTGTAGCTTACTGCGATCGAATGCTTCTGCCATAAAGTTTATAGTTTAGTAATTTGTAATTTGACTAATTAAATACGCACCAAAAGTGCGTGAGGGTAATATTAGCAGAATGTTTGAGCTTTCGTCAAGAAAACCTCTCCGCAGGCGCCCTCGACCTACGTCGGGGCGCCCACTAGAGATCGAGACCAAGCTGAACCGGCACCCCAATGACACCAGGATCTTCCTCGACTTCGAATGTAAGGTTGACCATCCCGACCCTGACGAGCTCTCCGCCGAATAGCGGATGCCACAGGTTTTCGAGTAACCTACCTTGGTTACAATGAACTGGGACGACCGACTGGGTCACACGAAGCCAGTAGAGTCCGGAGGCGAACTCTATCTCGGCCCACCTTCCGAAGGCCCGGGGGCAGTCGTCCTCCTCCTCAAGGCTGATATCCGCTATCCGCAAGTTACTGCCACCAATGAAGGTGAAAAGCGACGTGAGTTGGTAAGTCTTCTCGTTTTTCATACCAACCGACGAAAGGAGAACTGCCCGCGGGGCTTGGAACACCTCTCTCGCATGCTTCAACCCGCGAACGAGCCGAGCGATGTTGAAAAGGTGGTTACGCAAGAGCGACGGTCCAAGGTCGGTGGTGCGAAGTGCCTTGTTGTAGTCCTCCTGCTTGTAGAAGTTAGTCCACACTTCGAAGAGATAGCGTTCATGTCCCTCACTGGGAGAAACATCAGCCAGGAACTTCCTGGCTTCGGCAAGCGACTCGACGTCGGCTGCCTTAAACCAGGTCTCGAGTTCCATTTTCCTGTCTCCTTGGGCCTATTGGTCAGGCCAACTGCCTTAATTATACAACAAGGCGCCTTCTTTCCGATATTTTAAAAAACGCGGGCGTGGCTGGCCGAAGCCGAACCACGCCCAAGTTACGAACCCACCGATCCGTCATGGACACGGATCCGTTGCGGGATCGTCGAGGAAGTCGCGATAGTCCGGCCCTCCGCCTGGTGGCGGATAGAACGAACTACCACAAGTCCCTACCATGGCTCCGGGACAACTCGTCCGAGCCCGTACGAGGAACCACTTCGATTCTCCCGCTAGGGGAATCGAACAGTTCGGGCTAGTCAGACCCTCAAGCTCGCAGTTTGACCCTGCAAAGCCATGGTCTTGCCAGAGCTCTCCGATGACTCCCCCCAGAAGATCATATCTCGTAGACGGAACATCCGTCCATGTGAGGACAAGCTCCGAACGATCAACGGAGTTGCGCTCTACGCGAAGACCGTTAACTTCCGGGACCATGACTTCAGGTGGTATGAACCTCCACGTCTCACCTAGTAGAGTTGGGTCCGCACCAAGGCCAACGACAACCACATCGCCATAAGCCTCGATGTCACCCACGATTCCGGCGGCGGATGGCCAGGATCCATAGAGCCCTCTACCCCCGACCTGAGCGCACTCGAAGCCATCCCACTCCCACACTTCTGATTTGGCCACGGTCATGTCACTGTTGCCAAGACCAATGTAGAGAATGTTTCCAACTGAAGCGAGAGCGAACAAGCCATCGGACGAATCAGTAACCCACGAACCATTGAGCCCATCGCCACAATCGCGTGTCCAGACAAGGCCGTCCCAGTGGTAGAGATCAGCTTCAGATCCATCTGATCTCAAACCAGCGAAAAGTCTGCCTCGATGCCACGCGAGCGACTTGGCTGTCGTGGCAAGCACCGACCATGGGCCACGTATCTCCTCCCAATTACCACCCGCAAGTGGCCTGCGGAAGAGAGAGCTCCGAACCCCGTTTGACACCGAAGCATGAAGGTACCCGCCACCCGTGGCCAAGGCATCCACATGGGTGTAGCCAAACCCGCTGGAATCCCAGGACCCAAAGAGGAGATCGCCTCCAATTTGCACCCCGATGCCAGTAGAAAGGTCGTAAGCCCACACTGTTGCCCCGTAACTACTGAGCCCATCGCCAACTCCCACGTAGAGTGAAGACCCATCAATTGCGAGCGTACTCACATACCCGAAACTGCCTGCCGGCCAGGAACCAGCGATCCCGTTACCGAAGATCTCCTGCCATGAGCTCGCACTGAACGAGAAGGCCCAGACACTCGCCGTACCCCCAGCATTTCCAGTGCCCACGCCGGCGAACAAGGTGTCTGTGTTCGAAGCCAGACAGTAGCAACCCCGGGAGTCACCTGCACCACCCCATGAGCCCATCTCGCCGTTTCCGGCGATTTGGCCCATCCACACCGAGCCGTCGAAGTGGTGGACGCCGGAGCAGTTGGCAGAAGTGCTGGGATATCCCTGCAGAGCAGCGAACAGATCACAGCCGCTGGTGGCAATGTCGACGACGACGCCGCATGTTTGATCAGCCGGCCAGGAGCCAAACAGATTCTGACCCCCGAAGAGATCCCACGATTGACCGAAGGAAATGCCAGCATGGAACATGAGAACCACGCAGAAAGCAATCCGTTGGAACATCCTGCACCATCCTTGTGGAAGAGGTCAGTACGGAACCACTCCGCCCTGACATGCGTCTTTTGAAAGCCTACCCTAGCTTATTAAAAAATTCAAATCCTACTTCCTTGCTTCGACTATTTCTTGACAGGAGTTATTTCAAACGTATCGTGATCCTTTTCAAACTTTATCTTAAAGGTGTCAAAAAACTTTTCTTGTCCTAGAAGGATATCGACATTGGGACTATCTATAAACAAAACAGGTAACTCTACACTTGGCCCAATGTCTTTAATTTTTAAACCAACATTACTAAGATAACATTGATTCGGCACACCGGAGATACCTACAACCCTAGATTGATGTTTGATGGTTTTAACACCGAGAAGGTGAGCATACTCAATATTCATCATTGTCGTATCAGCGCCGGAGTCGATGAGTGCAAATCCAGGATAATTTTTTTGCCCGGAAATTTGGTTTAGTAATTCAATTTCCAAAATCGGCCTTTTCGTATGATGGCCTCGCGTGTCAAAAACTTCCGAGACAGTAAAATACTTATATTTCACAGGCGTACCCGAGGAGCATAATTGACCAGCATAGGTAGCGCTTTCATTACTAGCACATCTTGATCTTTGGTGGTCCTCGCAAGATCAACAAGCGAGTCGGCACTGGCAACAACTCTCTTATAATCTCTTGAAAGAGCGATCCATTTATTTGCGTGTTGCGGCTTGATAGCGGCCAATTTTGGCGCACGAACAGTACCACCCCCCTCTCTGTTTTTTTGCTTTTTCATATCTGCATCGTACCAAACTTGTCAGCGGCATTCAACTTGCCCAAAGCCAATAAGGGGTATTTGATTTTTATAACTACTTCCTAGACTCGATTATTGTGTTCGCGACGTTTGTCGGCACAATTTCGTAGGTTGATGGGGTCATTGTGAACGATGCGCGGCCTTCGGTCATTGAAGTTTTTTCCCAAAATACTTTTGCAGAAAATCACCCGGGGTAACAAGATAGAACCCAAAACCCATGTCTTTCAAATCTTCGTTATCAAGAAGATGTTTTCTGTCCAACGTCACCAGAAAATCAGCGTTACTTTCCATTGCTCCTAAAACAATCGGGATATCCTTCTCGGAAACGTAGTTGCTAACTATTTCTTCCATTTTAGATTCCGTCGTATTGATTCTCGGAATATAAGGGCTAATTTCTAGAATATTTTTACGATGCAACATAAGCGCTCGTTCTCCCAACTTTAGTTTTATGTTTTTTTCAGCTTCAATCAGTGCATACGCGGAAGTGGCCGGAATAATGCGCTCGCTTTTGGCCAACTCAATAATAAAAAAGGAGCCGCCCTTTTTGGAAGCAACGGCAGCAAAAAATATATTGGCGTCAAGAAACAAAACGGGTAAGCCGTCTATCATCTTACTTTCTTCGTAGAATCTTCTTAATTCGAGTAGTTATTTCAGTGTCTAACTTGTCTTCTTGAGCAAATTCTCTCATGCGCTCGGGGCTATAGAGTTCAATCCCCCACTTTTTTATAGGTATCTTTTTCACAAGCATCGCGTACAGATCTGCTTGAGTCAGTAGATTTTCGTATTCTTTTTTTGGGATGGTAACGGTACTCATGGGATTATTTTAACAAAGCGAACGTGCAAAATCAAGCGCCCGTTTTATCCACGGAGAAAAATGGGATACCATCTATTTCCTTGATTCGATGATTGTGTTCGCGACGTTTGTCGGCACAATTTCGTAGGTTGATGGAGTCATGGTGAATGAGGCGCGGCCTTCGGTCATTGAGCGGAGTGCGGTGGTGTAACCAAACATTTCAGAGAGCGGAACTTTTGCATGCACAACCTTCACTCCTCCAATACGATCTTCCATTGAGTCGATCTGCCCGCGCTTAGACGAGAGACTGCCGGTAATATCGCCCATGAACTTCTCTGGAGTAATAACCTCTACCGACATTATCGGTTCAAGAATTACTGGCTTCGCGCGGTTGGCGGCTTCTTGAAATGCAAGTGAGCCAGCCATCTTAAACGCCATTTCGGAAGAGTCAACATCGTGATAAGAACCATCATAAAGTTCTACGGAAATATTGGTCATCGGGAAACTCGCAACTACACCTCTTTGCATTGCTTCTTTTACTCCCTTCTCTATGGCAGGAATATACTCTTGCGGAACCGCACCTCCTTTAATGTTGTTTATAAACTCAAACCCAGCTGAACGGCTTACATTCTTGGGTGCTTTCTTGCCAGCGAGGGCCACCAAAGCTTCGGCCTCGGTTAGAAGCGGCTTCATCCTTATACGCACATGACCATACTGGCCACGGCCTCCAGACTGCTTAATGTATTTGCCTTCGGCTTCAGATTCGCCTGTAATTGTTTCCCTGTATGCCACTTGGGGCTTACCAGTATTTGCTTCGACACCAAACTCTCGCTTCATACGGTCAACCATAATTTCCAAGTGAAGCTCGCCCATGCCAGAAATTATGGTCTCCAAAGTTTCTTGGTCGGTTGAAATTCTAAAAGTTGGATCTTCATCAGAAAGTTTCCTTAAGGACATACCGAGTTTTTCCTGATCTGCTTTGGTTTTTGGTTCAATTCTCATCGAGATGACCGGCTCCATGAACTTGATTTGCTCAAGCACAATTGGGTTATCCGGCTCGCAAAGAGTGTCTGAGGTCTTGGTGTCCTTCATTCCGAGAGTTGCCGCAATCTCTCCGGCGTAAACTTCGGTTAGTTCTTCCCTGGAGTTAGCCTGCAAGCGCACGATTCGCCCAACACGCTCTTTGTTGCCAGTGCGAGTATTTAGCACGTATGAACCGGCTGCTAGCTTGCCAGAATAGACACGGAAAAAGGTAAGCTGGCCAACATAAGGGTCAGTTTGAAGCTTAAATGCCAGAGCAGTAAATGGCTCTTCGTCAGAAGGACCCCTTTTGACCTCCTCGCCCGTGTCAGGGTTAATGCCAACTACTGGAGGCATATCAAGCGGCGAAGGTAGATAGTCTATGACAGCGTCGAGCATTAGCTGTACGCCCTTATTTTTAAGAGCTGAACCGCACAAAACCGGAACAATTTCAACCTTGAGTGTAGCGACACGAAGAGCCTTTTTTAGTTCAGGAAGTGGAATCTCTTTGCCTTCTAAATAGTCGTTCATGAGTTTTTCGTCCGTGCCAGCGATGGCCTCAATAAGTTCGGCATGATATTTTTGTGCGTCGGCTTTTAGATCGTCTGGGATTGGAATCTCTTTGATCTTTTCTCCCCTCTCCCCTTCAAAAGCAAAAGCCTTCATTACAAGAAGATCAATGACGCCGGCATGCTCGTCCTCATGGCCTATTGGGATTTGTAAACGTAGAGCGCTCTTTGTAAGCCTGTTTCTTATACTTTCGAAAGATCTCTCAAATGATGCACCCAACCGATCAAGTTTGTTTATGAAACAGATGCGAGGCACCAAACTCTCGTCGGCATAGCGCCAGTTTGTTTCGCTCTGCGGCTCGACACCGGCAACACCGTCGAAGACAACGACTGCGCCATCAAGAACTCGCAAACTTCTTTTTACTTCTACCGTAAAGTCGATATGCCCTGGAGTATCGATGATGTTAAAAGTATACCTATGGTCACCACCTTCCTTCGCCAAGGCTTCGGCGGGCAAGTACGTTGGAGTCCACGCGCACGAAACTGCAGCGGCGGTGATGGTAATACCTCGTTCGCGTTCCTGCTCCATCCAGTCGGTAACGGTCTCCCCTTCGTGCACTTCACCAATTTTATGCGAAACACCGGTATAAAAAAGTACGCGTTCAGAAACGGTTGTTTTGCCCGCATCAATGTGAGCAATGATGCCAAAGTTGCGTGTCTTTTCTAATGGATAAGCGCGTGCCATGGGATTATTTATTAAACAATTTTTTATAAGCTTCACAACGGTGCCAAACTGCATACAGTGTTATTTCTTGGCGCATCTCATCAATCCAGAGGAAAACTCGCCAGTCGCCAACCCTTATCTTCTGTAAGTCTGGCAAATCGGGTGGACAATGTAAAACTTTAACCACGCCTTGGAGAGAGGTCGAGAGATCTTCTGACTTTTTTAACACTCTACGGACATTTTGACGATCGAGTCTCGTTAGAGTTTTTTCAAATATCCTAGAGTAGTTAATCCGAAATGCCATAACGTCGCGTAAGAATACTGATATCTCGAGTCTTACCTGCTAGCTGCTCTTTACGAGAGCTACGTAAAACGCGGACGATATTCTCTTGACTCATAAAAAGATAGTCCTCAATAGCATCTTGAGCGTTTGTAAACTGCTCTGCTGCCTCAAGCATCTTCTTGATGCTTTCGCTAGGTACACTAACCAATTTTCCACCAGATATCTTCATGCGTTTATTTTACCACGAGAAGTGGGCGAAGGCGCGGTTAGCTTCTGCCATCTTATGAACGTTTTCGCGCTTCTTAACTGCTTCACCTTCGTTTTTGGAGGCTGCCATGAACTCTTCGGCAAGCTTTGTACGCATTGGTTTGCCCTTTTTGGCTTTAGCGGCAGCGATAATCCATCTAAGTGCCAGAGAAAGTCTCCTGTTCTCTCTTACCTCTCGTGGGACCTGGTAGTTAGCACCACCAATTCGGCGAGAGCGAACTTCAAGGAGCGGGCCAGCGTTTCTAATTGCTTCGTCGAAAATTTCCAAAGGTTCACGTTTTGTTTGGGTTTTAATATCCTCAAATGCTCCGTACACAATTGATCGGGCCACGTTCTTCTTGCCCCTTTCCATGCAGTAGTTCACCAGTTTTGCCACACGAAGATCCTGATAAGTCGGGTCTGGAGCTAGACTAAATTTTCTTTTGATTGTTCGTCTCATTTTGAATAGGGATTAGGTTTCAGGGATCAGGTTAGAAATTAAGATTTCTGCTTGGGAGCTTTGGTGCCGTATTTAGAGCGACCTCGTCTGCGAGAATCGATACCGGATGTGTCGTAGCGACCGCGAACAATGTGGTAACGAACGCCAGGCAAGTCCTTAACCCTACCGCCACGGATCATAACCACCGAGTGCTCCTGGAGGTTGTGGCCTTCACCTGGGATATAGGCTGTCACTTCCATTCCGTTAGTTAAACGAACACGAGCGACTTTTCGAAGAGCAGAGTTTGGTTTCTTAGGAGTCGTGGTTTTGACTAGAATGCAAACTCCACGTTTAAACGGTGAGGCATAGTAGACTGGTTTATTTTTGAGCGTATTGAAGCCACGTGCCAAAGCCACCGCTTGTGAGCGTTTGGAAACTTTCCTGCGGGGACGTTTAATTAGTTGATTTATTGTCGGCATTTAGTTGAAAAAATTGACCCTTCGATTACTCTCAGGGCAACGCCACTTTACATCAAATATATTCTAAATGCAACAAGCCAAAAGGCGCGCCACGTCGAGATCGAAGAAGAGACGTGGCGCGCCATGAGAAGAGGTAGACAGGTTGGCGAACCCGCCCACCGAGGAAGCGAAGAACTTGCCCTTACCAATTATGGCGAGGGCGGTGATCCCGAACGAACGAGGGTTGGCCCAACCATTGCGCCTACTCGTTAAACCCGCGCGCGAGCAGAATCACCACCACAATCAATCATATCCCTCGTATAAACTATGTCAACAGCCCGAACAGGAAATATACTATGGGCAAAATAAATCGCCAGGCGAAAAATATTAAAACTGCAACCAAGATGAGCTGATACCGAGTGAGAAACTCTTCGACGTTGCGCATGCTGGGAGGCAAAAGCGCGAAAAGAACTTTTGATCCATCCAGTGGTGGTATGGGAATTAAGTTAAAAACCCCGAGCACAATATTTATAATGACTATTGCTTCAAGTAAACTAAGCGCGGCAACGGGGATAGCGTCGAGGGGTGTGACAATCTTCAATATGATCCCAAAAATAACTGCTATGAGAAAATTTGATACTGGGCCTGCGGCAGCCACGGACGCCTGACCCCACTTCCCTTTCCCTAGATTGTAGGGATTATATGGTACAGGCTTAGCCCAGCCAAAGATAAACCCCCCTATAAGATAAGTAAAAATAGGAACGACCACCGAACCAATTGGGTCTAAATGCTTAAGTGGGTTAAGGGTTAGTCTCCCCGCAAAGCGAGCCGTTGGGTCACCAAGACTATTAGCTGCCAAGCCGTGGCTGACTTCATGAATAACCACCGACATTATTAAAATTATGATTCCAAATATAGCGTCAACTCCGTTCATGAAAGTTATAATAACACGTTGACTTATCTATTCGTATACATTAGTATCATTCGTACCAATTAGCATATTGGTATCTTCCATGACCAAGACATGCGCAATTTGCAGTAAAGGAAACAACTCCGCAGGAGGCTACTCTAACCGTGTTCGCGCAACAAAATTTAATCCAACTGGCACACGCATCCAAAAACCAAATCTTCAGAAGAGCAAGAACACCAAAGGTGAAACTATCTTGATTTGCACCAGGTGCTTAAAGAAGGGAAAGAATCTCACTCTCGCCAAATAACTATTTTCTCTGTATAACTTGGCCGTCGGTAACGAAAACAATCGTCCCCTCCTCGAAAGTCCGGAGGGATTTTATTTTTAACCCTTCTAGCCTATCGAGCACTTCTTGATGGGGGTGGCCATAGCGATTGTCTTTACCTGCCGAGATTATGGCAAGTTCGGGATCCACGACAGAAAGAAACTCTCCTGACGAGGAGGTCTTCGAGCCATGATGCCCCAACTTGAGAATATCGGATTTTAGGTGAAGTCCGTCTATGGAAGCCAGATACTTTTCAATCTTTTCGGGAGAGTCGCCGGTTAACATCACTTCTGTGTTGCCGTAAACTAGTTTAGCTACGATTGATCCATCGTTGGTATTAGAAACCCCAGATACATCCCTGTCTGGGAAAAGCACCTCTAGATATGCAGATTTAGACAAGATAATTTTCATTCCTCGCCTTGCGACTACTTTGTGCTCGATATTCTCTGCCTCTACCGCAGATTGTAGGGCGACAAATGCACCCGTGTCGTTTGGAATAGCGGGATCCATGTATGCCAATACGTCGAAGCGTTTGAAGACTTCGGCCAGGCCGCCAATGTGATCTTGATCAGGATGTGTGGCGATGACCATATCGATCGAGCGATCATAAAAAGGCATAACTCTCGATAGAGATCGCAAAACTTTTCCGTCCGGGCCACCGCCGTCAATCAAAACCTGGTTTCCCATCGGCGAATCAATAAAGATTGCGTCCCCTTGGCCAACATTTAGGAAAGCTATCGTGAGCTCGACCTCCCTGTCTTCTGCAAAAACCGCATACCAAACAAAAAAGTTAATAAGAGTGAGGAGCAAGACGCCCAACAACCCCAAATTTCTTTTCAAAAAGTTCACCACCTAATTATATTGCAAAAACTAATTTGTTATAACGATGGCGGGGCGGAACTCCCGTAGGAGCCCGCCCCGTGATTCACGCCGCCGCGTCCGTCACTGCGAGCGAAGACCCGAGAGCCTTGATCCGCGGAAGGCCGCAGCCGCCGCAGAACTCGTGATGCGAGTCCACCTGGAATCCGCATCCCTTGCACTTGCCTTGAATCGGTCGTTCGATGAGCTTCTGCCCATCGCCCGTGCAGTTGTTCTGACCCGGTTGCCTGGGTTGCGCACCACATTGTGGACATTCCAGCATGGTCACCTCGCAAGAACTCCCCCCATATCAACTTACATCTTTACCAACAATATGGCAAAGGATATTTAAACAGCTTTCTTGATTCAATAACTTAAATCAAGAAAGCTGTACCCCATCTCCGCTTGAAGCTCGGATGGGGCACGGGTTGTTGAAGAACTGGTCAGCAGGTGTACCCCGGCGGCGCGAGCCGACGACGTTCACCCGATGGAAGCGACCGCAGGAACTCGTGCCCGTGACCGAGATCGACTCGAACCGGGACCCCCGCCTTGCAGAGCGGACAGTCGTTCGACGGATACTTCGGCATCGGAACGTCGATGAGAGAGTGGAGCCGGCCCACTCCGAGACTCTCCGCCGTGACACCACCGTGGTTGGCGATGGCCACCACGGCCACGACCTGGCCGCCATGCTGCCTGACAACATCGACGGTCTGCCTCGCGGTGCCGCCCGAGTTGAGAACGTCCTCGACGACGCAGACGCGCTGGCCGCGAACGAACTCTGGGAAGCCGCGCTTGAGAGCGAGTCCGTCGCCCTCCTTGTCGAGGTAGACGAACTTGACCTCTCCCTCCTTCCCCATCTCGACACCGAGCCAGTTGGCCGTGACGGAGCCGATGATGGCACCCGCAACGGCCGGTGAAGCGATCGTCTGGATCTTGGCGTGTAGGACGAAGTCAACGAGCTCGTTCGCCACTCCAACCACCAGAAGAGGATGAACCGTGATGGCATCCTTGTTGATGTAGTCCGGACCATGATCACGGTCCGGTCCGAGTTCGCCCTTGGTGTAGACGAAATGGGAGTCTCGAATGATCGCCCCCACCTCGGCCAGCTCCTGAAGAATCGTATCTCTTGACATGTTCTCCTTCTTGTCCCGCCGAAGCCTCGGCGAAGGTGGACCGGCGCTAGCCGGAGTCCCGAAGCGGAGCTTCGAGACCGAGACGTTGTGAGATGGCCCG
>Ga0209542_10003598_pt1 | contig 32943 bp, 29 predicted proteins | sample RifCSPhighO2_01_FD_184028 | JGI IMG/M metagenome (GOLD analysis project Ga0209542, IMG submission 184028) | Soil microbial communities from Rifle, Colorado - Rifle CSP2_plank highO2_0.1 (SPAdes) (version 2) | ecosystem: Environmental > Terrestrial > Deep subsurface > Rock core/Sediment ... | reverse complement strand
CAGAATTTGAAAACCTGTGGGTAAGTCGCCTATAAATCCAGAGGGGACCGCAAGTCCTGGAATTCCTGCAAGATTTGCTGTGACAGTTAAGGCGTCTGAGAGATACATCGCGAGCGGATCATCTGTTTTTTCTCCAATTTTCCAAGGAGGGGTAGGGGAGACCGGAGAAATAATCGCATCCACTTTTTCGAATGCTTGCTCAAAGTCCCTTTTAATTAGTGTACGAACCTGCATTGCCTTTTTATAGTATGCGTCATAATAGCCTGAGGAGAGTGTGAATGTTCCAAGAATTATGCGGCGAACTGCCTCATCACCAAAATGTGTTCGATCATTTCCATAACGGATTCCATCATATCGCGCAAGGTTTGATGATATTTCCGATGGAGCAATAATATAGTAACAGGCAAGTGAGTATTCTGTATGCGGTAGGGAAATTTCGACAGTTTCGGCTCCAAGCTCCTCGAATTTTTTAATTGCGCCCTCTATGTTTTTCTTGATGTTAGAGTCAAGACCTTGTGTGAAATACTCTTTTGGAACGCCGATTTTTAAACCTTTTATGCCTTCATTCAAGTCTTCAAGGTAGTTTGGCGTTTTGTTTTTTGTGGTTGTTGCATCCATCGGATCATTTCCGGCTGTAACATTTAGATAGATAGCCGAATCTTCGACGGTTTTTGTGAAGTGACCGATAGAATCAAGAGATGAGGCCATTGCGATAATTCCGTATCGAGAAACCAGTCCGTAAGTGGGTTTTAAACCTACGGTATTCGTGAAAGAGGCGGGTAGACGTATAGAGCCTCCTGTATCTGTCCCTGTTGAGGCAATTGCCATGTCTGCAGCAATCGATGCGGCGGATCCCGAGCTTGAGCCTCCCGGTACATAATCTGTATCCCAAGGGTTTTTAGTTGGTCCAAAATCCGAATTTTCACCACTTGTGCCGTGCGCCCAGGCGTCATGATTCGTTTTTCCCAAAATAATCGCACCCGCATCTTTTAGTTTTTGGACTACAGTTGAGTCATATTGCGGGATGTAATTCTCGAGAACATGAGAAGCGGCAGTAGTTCGTAAGCCTTTTGTTAAGAACATATCTTTTAAGGCAATGGGGATGCCTAAGAGTGGGGAATCCGAACCATTCTCGCGCGCCTCGTCCGCTTTCTTTGCTTCATCCATTGCATGTTCATTAATAGTTATAAAAGCATTAATATTTGAATTATATTTTTCAATCTGATCCAGACACGCCTGCGTGAGTTCGACACTCGAGAACTTTTTACCTTTTAATCCCTCAACAGCCTCTTTAATTGTAAGTTCGTTTAATTTCATATCTGTCGAATAATTATTCGGATAAATTCGGACTAATTAAATTCGTATGCATTCGTATGGCTATTCTTCTAGGATAGCTCCAACTTTAAACAATCCGTTGTGTTTTGAACTAGTTCCGGATAGAACTTCTTCTTGGGTTAGTGATGGAACAGGAATATCTTCTCGAGTTACATTTTCAAGGCCCGTTACTTGTGAAGTAATTTCAACACCTTTTGTATCAACTTCATTCAGCTTTTCGACATACGCAACAATTTCGTTCAATTGCTTTTCGAATTTCTTTTCATCTTCTGGTTCTAACTTCAGATTCGCCAATTTTACTACTTGTTTAATATCTATTCCCATAACCAAATTATATCAACTTTTTCATCACAGTTTCGCGGGCTTTTTGTTCAATTGAATCATCTAGTGGTTCGAGATGAAACTTTTTATTATATTTTTGCTCGAGAGCAAGAGTCAATAACAAGTCTGCGAGCTGGGGATTTTTGGGGAGAATTGGACCGTGGAGATAGGAGCCGAAAGAGTTTTTATAAACTATTCCTTCAGTTTTATCTTCACTGTTGTTGCCGAAACCGGAGACGACTGTACCAAGAGCGAGTGATTTGTCATTCAGATATGTCCGGCCACCATGGTTTTCGAAACCCACCAGTGGGGACAGCTGACCACTGACAACTGACCACTGACGATTCGGTTCGACAACTATATTTCCAATCAACCTCAGTGCTTTTTCGCCGGGGTTTTCTGTATAAAGAGGAAAGACTCCAAGGCCTTTGAGTTTTTTATTGTCTGCTGTTCGATAATATTTTCCCAAGAACTGGTATGCACCGCAGATATATAATCCCGGAATACCCTTCTCAATTTGGCTTATTAAAGTTTTTCCTTTTTTTGAAAGGAGATCTCGATTAACAATTTCCTGTTGTGTGTCTTGTGCGCCACCCATGAAAAGCAAGTCACAAGAGTTGAGAGATGAAAGTTGAGAGTCGAGAGATATTTGTTCGATCTTGACGTTGATGCCGCGCCATTCGGCTCGCTTTTGAAGCACAATAATATTCCCCCGATCTCCATATGTACTCATCAGATCAGGGTACAACCATCCGATAGTTATCGAATATTTATAATTCTTAGCCATTTTGCGTTTACAATATATCAGTTGACTAGTCGACGGAACCGACTATAGTAATCTACGGCCTAGTAAAATCTTCCTGGTTTCGAGCATGGCAGAATAGGTTGGAAGTATGAATAATGTTTTGTTTGGATTCGTTTCGCTTATTAAATGTTCGACTGCCTCTTTCAATTCTTCATGAATCATGAAGCCTGAATCATGAATCATGGAAGAATACTTTATTCTCAGGGCCATGTCGTAGGCGCGGTCGCCTGAGATAAAAATTTTCGAATTCTTTGGCAAATTCTCAAAGTCCACGTCCCAGATCCAGGAGACATCTCGGCCATCGGGGATTTGATCATTTAGAGCTAAGAGGATATTGCCTTTTTTATTTAGCCTTCGAATAGCATCGATAGACTGATTAAATCCGGCGGGATTTTTCGATAACAATACAAAGATGTTACGGCCTTTATATTTAATTATCTCTTGTCGACCAAAGGCTGGCTTAAAACCATTGAGAGCTTTTCGAATCTTTACGAACGAGATGTCGAACGATTTGCTTGCGACAAGAGCTGCAGCATTTGCGTTATATATATTATAATTTCCAAGAAGCGGGTGGGGTAGGGTAGAAAAAGCTTTGGTCTTGGGGTTTGTAAAGCCGCATTTTGGGCACTTAAATTTACCCATATGCGAGTATGATATCTTCTTATATCCAAGTTTTGTTTGGCAGTTTGGACAGTAAATAAAATCTACGTCATGCTCTACCTTGTCTTTTTTCATAAGCTTTTCATTAACGCCGAAGTAGTAAGTTTTTAGTTTTGTGTTTTGAGTTAAGAATGACAGAGCGGGATCATCTCCATTCGTGAATAAGAATGTATTCGAATCAATGTCCGATAATGCTTCCCGCCAGTCTTTCAGCACTTGGTTTACCTCTCCGTAACGATCTAATTGGTCGCGGAAAATATTTAAAAGTAAAACGGAATGGGGATTAACCTCTTTTAAAGCTAGGCTGACATTTCTTTCGTCGACTTCAAAAATTGCTACATCAAAACTTAACCGACCGGTTAAATTTGTATTTGCTATTATACTTGAAGCCATCCCGTTTAAAAGATTTGCCCCTGCCTCATTCCTGAAAACTTTCAAGTTACTTTCTTCGAGAATTTTTTGAAGCATCGAGGATGTCGTGGTTTTACCATTTGTTCCAGCGATGATAACAATCTTTAGGTTCGGGTTCTTTTTTAAAACTTGCCGAACAAATCTAGGATTTATTTCCATCGCAACATGTCCCGGCCATGTAGATCCCGAGCCCAGATTGAAGGTTCGCGAAAGAAACAAAATAATCTTTCCCAGAAGGATAAGTATTGAGTTCATAAAGAGTATTATAATGCAGATGCCATGAAATTTACATGGCGCGAAGAATTCTTACGCGGTCGTCAACGGGTGGGTGGGTTGAGAAGAGATTGACAAACCAATTTCCTTTGGCTACTTTAGAGTCCGACTTATATGGATTTTCGATATATAGGTGGGCGGTGCCGGTGTGTGCGTGTTTTAGAGGGGTTCGATCAGTAGCAATTTTGGCTAATGCATCTGCCAAGCCATCCGGATATCGAGTTAAAAGCGCTCCGTCTGCGTCCGCAAGATATTCTCGTCTTCGGGAGACCGCAAGTTGAATTAACATCGCGGCAATTGGAGCAATGACAGCTGCGATAATTCCTATAAGTAGAAAGATTTGATTTCCTGGTCTTCTATCATCGTTTCTACCGCCAAGCCACATTGAGCGCATAAAAACGTCTGCAAGGATCGCAATAGATCCCACAAGTATTGCGACGACTCCCATAAGTCTCGTATCATAGTTTTTAACGTGCGAAAGTTCGTGGGCAATAACACCTTCAAGTTCTGCATCTTTTAGTTTTGTTAGCAATCCGGTAGTCGCGGCGACCGCCGCGTGTTTTGGATCGCGCCCGGTAGCAAATGCGTTAGGAGATGAATCTTCAATTACGTAAACACGCGGCATCGCAAGTCCTGAGGCAATAGAGAGATTTTCTACTGTCGTGTAGAGTTCACGATAGTTCTTTTTATCGGCCGGTTTTGCCCCTGACATTGAGAGTACGATTTTATCTGAATTATAGTAGGAGATGAATGAAATAAGACCGGAGATGATTAGCATTATGCCTGCAAACGAGAGTCCATAACCTAAGGCTCTTCCTAATACATACGAAACTGTCAGAAAAAAGACAACAAAAAGAATCATTATAATCCAGGTCTTTAATTTGTTTGACGAGATCTGACTGTATATTGTCATAAAATGCCTTGGGTCTAGTTATGGGTTAGGTTGGGGCTGCTTGTATGGCAAGAGGGTATGGTTTAGGTCAATTACCGAAAACTCAAACCTTAGACTATACTGGTAGCGACACCCCAAACCCTGAACCATAACTTAGAATTTTACCCTCACTTCTTTTTTGCTTTCTTCTTCCGTTTCAAAAAATTCAACTTCCTTAAAACCGAATTGACTGGCAATTAATACAGTAGGAAAAGTTTTGATAGATGAATTAAATGCTAAAACATTTGAGTTATAGAATTGTCTTGAATAGGAAATTTTATTTTCAGTATCTGATAATTCTTCTTGGAGGTTGAGAAAATTTTCACTGGCTTTTAAGTCTGGATAGCTTTCTGCTACAGCAAGAATTGATTTCAGTGCTTTTTCCATCACGTTGTCTGCCTCTGCTTTTTGTTGTGGGGATTCTGCCTTAAGCATGTTGGCCCTTGCCTGAGTTACTTTTTCAAATACTTCTTTTTCATGCTTTGCGTAGCCTTTGACTGTTTCTATTAAATTTGGGATAAGATCAGTGCGTCTTTTGAGCTGGACGTCAATTTGCGAAAGTGCTTCTTTTATCCTTTCACGAAGAACTATGAGGGAATTATATGTGAACCAGAGATATATAATTATGAGAAGGACGATTATTCCAATAACTAAGGTTGGGTTCATATTAGTATTCTCCCACAAAAAACTCTTCGAGTCAAATTTCCAGTTGCCATTTGCCAGTCTCCAGTTAATTTATAAATTGGTGAATTGAATAATTAAATGGAAATTGGAAAGTCGAAATTGGCAACTATTTGTCGGTGAGCCATTTATATAATTCATCGTAGGGTAGAGTATTTAGTATGTCTGCGGGCGTACACCATCCGCGTCGTGCTACGGAAACTCCATAAAGCATGTTGTCCATTTGATAAGTTTCATGCGCATCGGTGTCTATGACAAGCTTAACCCCTAGTTTTCTTGCTTCGAATACAAGTTGATCCGTAAGATCGAGTCTTGTAGGCCATGCATTTATCTCAATGGCTTTATTATTTTTTAAACAAAAGCTGAAAATTTCATCATAGTCAAGTTCATACCCCTCTCTTTGGTTAATCAACCTTCCACTGGGATGAGCAAAAATCTTTGCTTTGGGATGGGAAAGACCCTTAAGAATTCTTCTGGTCATTTCTTTTCGAGGAGTTTTAAACACGCTGTGAATTGATACTATTGCGGCATCTACATATTCCAATGCCTTATCATCTATTGCCAGCTCCCCACTGGGCAAAATATCAACTTCGAGTAAATTAATTATCTGAACATTTTTTATACTCTCCCGAAGTTGTTCAATTTTACTTTTTCGCCTTTTCAGTATTGAATAAGTCTGATTTTTAGTGTGATTTGTTATGCTTGGATTGTGCTCTGAAAATGCGAGGTATTGATATTTAAGTACGTGCGCATACCTTAACATTTCTTCCATAGTGTTTTTTCCCATATCATGACTTGGTTCAATTTCAAAACTTGAGTGAATGTGCAAATCTCCTTTTATATCCTTAACGTCAACTAGATTCGGCAAATTATGCTTTAAAGCAAGTTCTATCTCCCCTTTATTTTCTCTCATCTCAGGAATTATCCAGTCCATTCCTAAGAATTTGTAAAATTCTTCTTCAGTTTTGAACGTTTTCATTGGTTGACCTTTTTGTTTCAATAGTTTTATCCCCTTTTCCGATAACGAATGCCCATTTTTAAGAGCATACTCGCGGAGCGCCACATTATGATATTTGGATCCGGTGAAATGCTGAAGAAGAGCGCCAAAACTTTCTTCGTCCTGCACCAAAAGGTCAATCTGTTTTCCTCCAGAAACTAACATGGATGAGGACGTAAGTCCCTTTTCTATGATTCTCTCGATTCCGGGATATCCCACGAAATAATCGATTACTTTTTTTGGATTTCGTGTCGCGATAGCAAAATCAATATCACCAATTGTATCCCGCATTCGTCTAAGACTTCCTAGAGGGAAAACTTTTATAACGTCGGGATTTTTCCTTAGATACTCTTCAACCTTTTTGGCCAGTTCGAAAGCATAAGGAAGTGCCATTCGGTTAAGTTTTGTTTTTCCAAGCTTATACTCCTCAAGTGCCATTAGGATATCTTCTTGCGATTTCTCGCCAAAGGTTGGGATTGTTGCGATCTTATTTTGTTGACAAGCTTTTACTAGACTTTCAACAACTGTTTCCGGATTCTTTAATTTCAAAGCCGTCACAAGTTTATATGCTTTTTTTGGACCTAAAGTTGTTACATCAAGAAGAGAAAACATGCTTGCGGGTACGTGATTTAAAATACGTTCAAAGTGTTTTGAGCGTCCGGTTTTCAAGAGCTCTTTTATATTTGCCTCAATTGATTGACCGATCCCCGGTATTTTTTCTCCGTCGCTTAACGCATCTTTGACCTCTATGGGTAAGTGGGAAATAGCATCGTATGCTTTTTGGTAAGCGATTATCTGAAAAAAATATTTTTTTTCATCGCGAATTGTGTAGGCCGCGGCAACATTTCGAAGAATTTTGGCGATTTCCTGATTCGTCATGAGATAATTATACCGAATTTTTGGGGCGGGAGCGACGGGACTCGAACCCGCGGCCTTCTCCGTGACAGGGAGACGCTCTAACCAAACTGAGCTACGCCCCCAAAAATAACCAAAGCTAATTTTATCAGAATAGAGAACCTGAATCAATCGTTATAAATATTGACCGGTTGACAAATAACGTCATAATGTTTTATATTTTTGTCACACCATTCCCCTGCCCACAAATTTTACCTCTGCCTGGAAAGGAGTTAAATAATGGCAAAGAGAACAACCGGACTTAACCTTTCTGTCCCAAAATCCTATACAAGTTTAATTTATGGCGCTCTCACGGTGGTTGTTATATTTTTGATTCTGTTCTTTGGAATTCGCGCAATTCAGCAGAGACAAGCAAGTATTACTCCTTCCGCGGAGGAAACAACTGCAACCCGTGATTACGAAGTAAAAGAAGGCGATAGTTTATGGACAATCGCTGAAAAAGAGTATAACGACGGGTATAAGTGGACTGAAATTGCAAAAGCAAACAAACTTGAAAACCCTGATGTGATTGAAAAGGGTATGAAATTGATACTGCCTTCGATTGCCGCAAATGAAGAAGTAAAAATGGGAGCGGAAGAGAAGATTACAGGAGATTCGTATAAAGTAGCTGAAGGAGACAATCTTTGGGATATTTCTGTTCGAGCTTATGGTGATGGATTTAAGTGGCCCGAGCTTGCAAAGGAAAATAAAATACCAAATCCTGACTTAATCTATCCAGGTGACACAATAAAGCTTTCTCGCTAATCTTTAATAGAATCTTGAGCGGGGTACGAGAATTGAACTCGCTTCTCTACCTTGGGAAGGTAGCATACTGCCGGTGTACTAACCCCGCGGCCTTTCGTATTTTATCAAATTTTACCGGTTGACGACATTTGGGCTTTTTGATAATATAAATCGTGCCGCGATATAAATCTTCGAACAAACGAACTAAGTATATCTTTGTCTCCGGAGGAGTTATTTCAGGCATCGGAAAAGGGATAACCTCAGCATCAATCGCGCTTCTATTAAAACTTTCAGGTTACAAAGTCGCTCCGATTAAGTTTGAAAATTATCTAAACCTGGACGCCGGAACTATCAATCCAATTGAACATGGTGATCCATTTTTATGTGAAGACGGGACAGAGGCGGATATGGATGTTGGATCATACGAAAAATTCCTGAGTGAAGATATGGGGCGCGACAATTTTGTCACCATGGGGGGAATTTATCAGGCGGTAATTGAGCGAGAAAGAAGATTTGAATACAACGGAGAAGACGTAGAAGCAATTCCATATATAACAGATGAGATTATTTCGCGAATTGTTCGTTTAGGTGAAAAAAAGGATGCTGACATAGTTTTGATTGAGCTTGGAGGAACTGCGGGAGAATATCAAAATGTTTTTTACTATGAAGCATCTCGCATTATGACCCTTAAAAACCCTGGAGATGTTCTCCACGTGCACGTATCTTATGTACCAACTCCGCCGCATTTAGGAGAACCAAAAACAAAACCAACGCAGCTTTCTGTTCGAACCTTAAATTCAATGGGAATCCAGCCGGACTTTATCGTCGCCCGCTCGGAAAAATACCTAGACCAAAGACGACGTGATAGGTTCGCGTTATTCTGCAATATGAGCGGCGACGCTATTATTTCAAATCCGGATGTTGAAAGTGTTTATGAAGTCCCATTAATTCTTCACCAGCAAACATTGGATAGTAAAATTCAAGAAAAATTGAGACTTCCTGTCCGCGCGCCTCACCTTTCTGACTGGGAAAAACTCGTTAATAAAATAAAATCAAAAAAGTCAAGAAGCGTTGAGATCGCAATTGTCGGGAAATATTTCGGAACAGGCGATTACCAAATAAGAGATTCGTACGCCGCGCTTTTTGACGCTCTGGAACATGCGTCTTGGTTTAATAATGTTGAGTTAAAAACTCGATGGATCGATGCCGAGAAAGTAGAGCGTCATGGTATTGATGAGTTAATTGGCAAACCTGACGGGATCATTGTGCCTATTGGTTGGGGGCCGAGGGGTGCAGAAGGCATGATTCAAGCAACATCATACGCTCGAGAGCGTAAGGTACCTTATCTTGGTCTTTGCTATGGAATGCAGTTGGCAGTTGTAGGATTCGCGCAAGATGTATTAGGGTGGAAGGATGCTAACACTACTGAAAATAAGCCGAGAACTCGCCATCCGGTTATTCACATAATCCTATCGCAAAAAGAACACTTAAGGAGAAGAGCGTATGGGGGTACTATGAGACTTGGAGCATGGGATGCGATAGTCAAAAAAGACACGCGAACATTTGATTTCTATAAAAAATACAGCGAAATTAGTGAGGGAACAGGGCTCACATCGGAAAGACATAGGCATAGATACGAGTTTAACAATAAATACGCAAAAGACTTTGAATCAAAAGGCTTAATCATATCCGCTAGGTCAAAGCTAGAGGGGCTGGTTGAAATTATCGAGCTTGCAAAAAAAGATCACCCTTTTTATTTAGGGACCCAGGGCCATCCGGAGTATAAAAGTAGACCTCTTAAACCACACCCCTTCTTTATTGAATTCCTCAAAGCCTGCGTGCTATAATACTCGTCTATGATCGATTTACCTCAATTGCGTGAAGGACAATTGGTTCGTGTTTTTCAAAAAATGACTGAAGGAAAACGCGAAAGGAATGTTCCTTTCATCGGGAAGCTTCTCAAAGTTCGTGGAATTGGTGTCAACCAAACAATCACGATCCGCCAGAATCTTGAGGGAATAGATGTTGATAAAATTTTCCCAACAGCGCTGCCTACCATTACAAAAATAGAAATAGTCGAACAAGTAAAGAGCTTAATAAAAGGTCAACCTAGCATTAGAAAGAAAGCAAGGAAGACAAAAAAAGCAACAAAATCACGCCGAAAGAAAAAATAGTTTCAAAACACCCGAGGAAACTTGGTGAGCCGCCAGGGACTCGAACCCTGAACCCAGAGCTTAAAAGGCTCTTGCTCTGCCAATTGAGCTAGCGGCCCAGGTGTTTTCGAATATTAAATTTTAACAGAAACAAAGCTACCAATCAATGGCGATGAGGCTATATTTTGAGCACCGATAAATAAGTGAACTGGAGTCCTCGCTTTCAAAAACCCCGCATAGAGCTTTGCTCAACGGGGCAAGCAGTCGGCTCAGTGTCGATAGCGACACAAAAAACGCAAAAATTTTCAAGGTTCTAAATTTGGATAATCTCTGTAAAGATATGACGCTTGTTCATAAACTTTATTAACAAAATTGTCAACTTCTTCGATGGGAATGTTGTGTCGCAATAATACTAATCTCACATCAGATCTTACCCTTGCCTTAATAATTTCGTGATTTGTCCAATCGATAGCGATATCTCTTCTAATTATGCCTACGATTTCTTTTACCAGTTTTTTTAGCTCTTCGTTTTTTAACGCTTTTTTACCCTTAGATAATGCATCATAAAATGCCATTTCTTCTGGAGTCAACCCCAGCTCTTCCCCCGCATTTTCAACGCTTCTTATCTCCCTCGCAAGCTCAATAAGTCTTTCAATGACTTTTGATGAATTGATTATATTATTTTCGTATTGCTCAATAATCTCCTCAAGAATCTCAAGCAAAGATCTATATCGCAGGAGGTTTGACTTCATCCTCATTCTCAACTCGTCTTTCATTAGCTTCTCAAGAGCTTCAACAGTAAGGTTTTTATAGTGAGCATTTTTAACATCCGCAAGGAATTTTTCATCGAGTATCGAGATATTGGGTTTGTCTTTTCCCCTTTCAGCAAATATATCAATTACGCCTTCGGCGACAATCCCCTTAGATATTAAGTCTCTAACTGCTGTTTCCGTGCTCTTTCCAACGTAAATTGGGTCAACAATAGTATTTTTAATTATGGATTTTCTAACGCCTTCAAAAAATTCAACATCGCTCCTGATGTCATTAGCTTGCTTATGAGGCATTACAAGTGAAAAAAGCTTATAAAGTCTTCCTGATAAGTCAAGATATTTTTTCTTTTTTTCGTGATCAATCCCTCCCGTTGCTTCATCCGTCAAAACAGCGTTAACAGACCTTGAAAACAGATTTGTTAATTCTCCACCAGACATTTCTTTCCAGTTTGCATAGTCAACACCTTCAAAAAACTTTTTAACATCCTCGTAGACTTCAAGCATTTTTACAATAATTTCTTCAATGGGTATCATTGCCTGATTCTGGATATCTGAAGTATAGATAGCGAGCGCTTTCTTCAAATTATCGGCGACTCCAATATAATCAACAATTAATCCGCCATCTTTATCTTTATATCTCCTGTTCACGCGCGCGACAGCCTGCATTAACGTATGTCCTTTAAGTGGTTTATCAAGATATAACGTGTGCAGGCTTGGCACATCAAATCCCGTCAGCCACATGTCACATACTATTGAAATTTTCAGAGGATCTTTTGGGTTTTTAAATCTTTTCTCAATTTCTTTATTGTCTAATTCTTTTTGAATCTGACCTTCGTAGTCTTTGTTGCTTGATATCACGACAGCTACTTCGGGAGCCTCTTTGATAGTTTGAATTAGTTCGTATACTCTGACTGCAATTCTCCTGCTCATTGTCACAATCATCGCCTTACCTTCAAGACCGCGGTTATTAAAATGGTAGATAATATCCTCCACAACTTTTTTGAGCCTGTCTTCTGATCCGACGGCTTGCTCAAGGCCCGCCCACTTTTTTTTAAGCAGCTCTTTTGTTTCTAGCGGGTGCTCAGCAACCAACTCATCATAGTCTTCGTCAATATACTGGTTAAATACATGCAGGGGTACAAGCCTTCCCTCATAATAAATTGGGACCGTGGTTCCGTCCTCGACCGATTTATCGATTGGATATTCACTTATGTTCTCACCAAATACAAGCTTAGTATTCTTAGTGTCAAGAGATATTGGAGTACCAGTTATTCCCATAAAAGAAGCGCTGGGAAGAACCTTTCTTACATTGCCTGCAAGGGCGGCATATTGCGAACGATGTGCCTCGTCTGAAATTACTATAATATTTTCTCTTGTTGAAAGTGGCTTTTCCATATCAAACTTTTGAATCGTTGTAAACAAGACTTCAGAACCCGCACCTTTAAGTTTTTCTTCAAGTCCTTTTATGGTCTCCGCCTGCTTTGCCATTGGATATCCTGTTCTTAAAAATGTCTTATAAAGTTGTTGGTCAAGATCATTCCTGTCAGTCAGAAAAAGAATTGTCGGACCAGAAAGTTCCGGAAGTTTTTTTACTTTGTTGACATAAAAAACCATTGATACGGATTTACCGCTTCCTTGCGTGTGCCAAAAAACTCCAATTTTTTTGTCGGTTTTTATTGCTTGAAGAGTTCTGTCAATTGCTTTATTTACTCCAAAATATTGGTGGTACATTGCCATTTTTTTAGTAAATCTAGCTGCATCTTTTACAGCATCGGCTTCATAAACTATGAAATTCTGGATAATATCTAGAAGTCTTTTCTTTTGAAACAGCCCTTTAGTTAATAGCTCAAGTTCCGTCTTATCGGGATTCTTTTCATTTTCACTCTCAAGACCCTTCCAGGGCGTGAAAAAATCCCAAGTTGAGGAAATCGTTCCATGCCGAGCTTTCCATAAATCGCTTGCTACAAGAATTTGGTTGTATAAAAATATTTTTGGAATATCCCTTTTGTAAATATCTTGAAGTTGTGAATAGGCATCAACAATTGTAGCGTTTTCTCGCGTCGGACTTTTCAGCTCGAAAATCGCAGTGGGAATTCCGTTTATAAATATCACAACATCCGGAACACGAACAGAAAGCCCTTCAATCGAGAATTGATTGACTACTAAAAATTCATTATTGTCTAAATTTTCAAAATCAAAAACACTTACATATTTTCCCCGCAATTCTCCATTGTCAACCCGTACATCAACCGCAATTCCCCGAGTGAGCATTTCATACATCTCTTTATTCCCAAGCTCTAAATCCTGATGATGATACTGGATGATTTTATTTTCAACCTCAAGAATTTTATCCTCCGGAATACCTGGATTAATTCTTCTTAAAGACCTCTTAAGTCTATCCTCCAAGACTACATCGCGGTAGTCTCCACGTTCTTGGAAAGGACCATCCGGCGCAATATCCGGCCCAAAAACATACTCATAATCAAGGCCCTTCAGCCAATCCAAAACCGGCTGTTCAGCTAGTGTATCTTCGTTAAGTTTTACCATAATCATTTAAATAGTTTCTTGAATAAATCGCCACTATTCGCTAAAAACCAAAATGTCCTTGGTAACAAACCTACAATCCCTAAAATTCCTAATATTAGAAGCCCAAAATCCCCCAATCCAAATTCGGACGTAAAAAAGGGATATTTGTTAAAGAGCACAAATAAACTAACAGAACCTGCTAAGCCAGAAACAATATGAATCCAAAGAGCATGGACTTTTTCAAATTCATTGTTGAATTTCGCGGATTGATGGAATATATCATTATTAAACCAACCATAATATAAGCCGATGGAAAATCCTAAGGCAATAAACCAAATTATGACTGGGGTATTAAAATTCCGAAGAATAAAAAACACCAAAATAAATAAAACTATTAATAAAACAAGCAATATCCTACTCATACTCTTATTTCTCCTTTCATTAATTTTGGCAAGAGCAAATTGCGAAGTGCTGCTAATTTTTGATTTTCTTTAACGCTAGACAATACTTTACTTCTTATAGTAGAGGCTAAATATTCAAATTCTAGAATTTTCTCTTTTGGCGGGACGGCTAATTCTACATCCGTAATTACTCGAGCATTTGCGCTATTTCTTGTCGTTCCTGTACTAGCTCCAAAAATAAAATTCTGGTATAAATGAGAGCGGAGATAGTAAAAAAGAAAATAGGGAGTTATAACATCGCTGATAATCTGAAGTCGTATTAAATATGAAGCGAAAACCGCATTAACATCCTCTTCGACAATTGCAACTTTACCCGGGTCTGCCATACGGGCTATGACTACATCCCCCTTCTTTAATCTGTATTTTGGAAGTTCTACGTCACTTATCTTACAGTACGGCACTGAACTCCAATCAATCCAATTTGTTTTATTAATGTCCATAACTCGCAAAAATTTTGGCCCTATTTCTTTCTCACTTGCCGATTCTGTATACCCATACTGTGTGTTAACTAAATTACTCAACTTTTTACTTTTAACTTTTAACTTTGAGCCCTTAATAAACCATTCCTTAAAAAGCGCTTGAGCTATTCCCTCCAAAGTTTTTGAACTTTTATTATTTATCTCAATCTTCTCATCAAAAGCAGCAAGAGTCTCTGCTATTTTTTCTTGAGTTTTTATATCTGGAGTAAAATAGATTTCTAAATCTCTTTGAGCTGTAATTCCAACATATGGCCTGGTAGATTGAGGAGATATATTTAACAAGTCTTTTTGAAAAGCTGGATTCAAAAATGCGTATTTAAGAAATTCGCTATATAGTCTATTTTTGTCTGTACGATAATATGTTACTTGGGGCGTAAGCATAATATAATCAAAAGGCATTTTTGGAACTATGGAAACTAACCCCAGGTTGCCTTTATGAGTAAGTAAAACATCATCAGTTTTAGAAAAACCAATTCTCAATTTATCCGCCTGATCTTTTTTAATATAACTACAATTTTTGAAATCTATAGTTCCCAAAGATAAATCATTTGCCATAATAAATGGAACACGGTCGCCCTCTTTGACATAATCAGATTGTTTAGGATGCTTCTCGCCATGATTACCGTCTTGTACTTCTAGAATTGCGCCCGATTTTAACAGAACTCCCAACTTCACTTTTTGCCAATTTTTTGGAATCTGATTTTGCATAGTTATTTCCATCCAAAATTAAAAATAATAAATGATCCAATGATTAGAACAACCAAAGGGAGGAGTACATATTTAATCCACCATTTTTCATACCATATAGTCACTCTTCCATTGTGTTGATGTGATTCAACAGAACCTCTCCCAGAATATTTCTCGGTTTCTAGATGTGTCTTTGCTCCTTCTCCCGTAGAAATAATTTGACCATCATTCTTAACATCCTTGCTAAAAATGAACACTTGACCACCCTCTATTTTTCCTCCTTCTTGTTTTTTTGTCATATCTTAACTTTCCTTAAATTTTCTAAAATTTCTTTTTCTAATTTTACATTTTTCATACTTGACTTCATAGTTATATATCTATATACTTAGTTTTGCTAAGAACTGGGGAGCGAGCGTGATGCCGCGAACCAGTTTTTTGCGTTTCAAGGCAAAATTTTAAAACTATCTATCTCCGAATAATATTTTTTCTTTCTAGCTCCTGTATTTGGATCCATCTTAAAAATTTTCGCCGACGCTACTTTTACCAGCCTTTTTTCGTACTCATTCATAGATACCTGCTTTTTACCTAAGAATTTTAGTTTTGCTCCAAAAGCCAACAAATCCGATATCTGCTCCTCAATATCGTGGTTCTTTTTGGTTACAAAAGAGATTTCCGTAAGGACATCTTGTACCGTTTGGTAGTTGATTCCAAGCTCTGGTAATCCTGCTGAAAGAAAATAACTGGCTGCCTTGTGGAAGTAAAAATCTTTTAAAGATGTGGCCGCTTCTATTACCAATCTTCCCTTTACATTCCCTTGGGCAACCAAAGAGAGAATGAAATTTTTTACAATAGCAGCAGACGTTTCTGTATATACCTTACGATCATCCCAATTTTGAGAAAGAGCTTTTTTCTTATCAACTAATACAAAAAATATCTGATACGAGTTTTTGTTTAAAAAATTAAAGAGATCTTTCTTGAACTCCTTGTATATTTTGGGGTCCTTAAGAATTTTAAAATCTCCCTCTTTTCGTCCAACTTCTCTGGAATGAAATATGATGTCAGTACGCGACCACAACTTAAATTTAATCTGATCAGCTTCAATTTTTAACCTTTCCCTGCTGTACTCGTCAGTCATACAGCCAGCGAGAATATAGACTTCTGAACGTGAGACTTTTGGATTTACATCTCCTGATTCGTCAATAAATAAACTTAAAGTCTTCATATCAATTTTTCTTATTATTAGTTAATTCAAAAAGTAATAATATACAAGATTATCTTTTTAGTTCACTTTTACCTTTCTTAAATTCTCCAAGATGTCTTTTTCTAATTTTTCATTCTCTTTGAAATATCCTTTTAAATCTGCTTCCAGTTTTTGCATTTTCTCGGAAAATGGGATGCCGTCGTCTACTTCCTCTTGTACCCCGACGTACCGCCCGGGCGTAAGAACGTATCCATTTTTTGCTATTTCCTCAAGATTTGCAGCTTTACAAAAACCTGCAATGTCTTTGTATTCTCCGGCGTCTTTTTGACCGCGCCAGGCACGAGCAGTGTTTGCGATCTTTTGAATTTGTTCGTCTGTAAAAGTTACTTGTTTTCTTGAAATTTGAGTGAAGGTTTCTCGAGCGTCAATAAAAAGGGTCTCTCCTTTTCTATTTCCAAAACGCCCTGACTCCTTATTTTTTGTCAAAAACCAGAGAGAAACAGGAAGCGATACATTGTAAAAAAGCTTTGGGGGACAGGCGATAATTACGTCGACAAGATCATCTTCTATAATCTTTTTACGAATTTCTCCTTCTTTTCCACTCACTGCAAGAGCGCCATTTGCCATAACAAAACCAGTCATACCGCTTGGCGTCAAATGATGCAGGAAGTGTTGAATCCACATGAAATTAGCGCTGCCCTTTGGCGGCGTGCCATAAACAAGCCTGGGATCTTTATCGGAAAGTCTACCGGGATCCCATTCGGCATTAAAAGGAGGATTTGCTAACACGAAGTCTGTTTTTAAATCCGGAAACTTGTCGCTGTAGTACGTATTTCCCACTTCTATATGTCCAAAAACTCCTCTTATCGCAAGGTTCATGCGGCAAAGCTTGTAAGTTGTTTGGTTACTTTCTTGTCCGTAAATTGCAATTTTTGTCGGGTCTTTATGATGCTCTTGCAAGAATTTACTTGACTGGATAAACATACCTCCGCTACCTGCGGCAGGGTCAAGTACGCGGCTGTTTTCGTAAGGTTCGAGAATTTCGACGAGTAGTTTTACCAGGGGACGTGGAGTGTAAAATTCTCCCCCGCGTTTTCCTTCAGCTGAAGCAAATTCCCCTAAAAAATATTCGTATACACGCCCTAGAACATCTTTTTCTTGCTTCTCATCTTCGTCAAAGTCAATTCGCGAGAAAATATTGATTAATTCGCCTAAAATGTGGCTTTCCAAAGGTATTCTTACATAATTCTTAGGTAAAACTCCTTCCAATTGTCGAGGGTTATCTTTTTCAATTGCATCCATTGCATCATCAATATATTTTGCAAGGTCTGGTAAGGACGCCTTTGCGCGAAGATATTCCCAACGGGCGCGTTCCGGAATGTAAAAAATTCTTTCTCTCGTGTATAAATCCTTTTCCTCAAGTTCTTTCTCTCTTAACTCTTTATTTGGAATATAATATTCGCTGCCTTCATGAGCCATTAAATCTTTAAGATGACTTCTATGTTGATAGAAAGTATCTGAGATGTATTTTAAGAATAGAAGACCCAAAACTATATATTTGTAATCTGAGGCATCAATATTGCCCCGGAGTCTATCAGCAGCAGCCCACAATTCTTTTTCGTAATGTCCGATATCTGATTTTCCTTCTCGTCCGAGTTCGATGACTCTTTCTGCTATCTCTTTTTTAGTGATAATGATTCTGTCTTGAAATTCCCGTGGTAAAGTCTCAAATTTTAGTAAATAGGTTTTTCCTTCGGTTCTCGCTACTATTTCTCCTGAATTAATCTTTCCCTGAAGTTGCTTAAGCACTGTTTGCCTGCTAATCCCAAGAACTTTTGCGATATCTGATATAGAAACGAATTCTTTATCCATTGAAAAGTAATTATATCACGGAGGGAACTATAAGTCAAGTTGTCATCGTGACAACCAAAATTATACTGGTTTTGGGCTTTGGATTGCCATCTAGGATTGGGTGATTAAGGCTGTTGGGTATGTGCGTATTTGATAAGTTCCAACTCGTTGATTCCATAAGAACTTTTACTCAATTCACTTTTAAGTATCTCTATCGCTTCTTTAGGATATGAAGTTACATTTCCTGCAAGAATTGCCCAAGTGTCTTTCTTTTGGGTTGGGTGGGAGAGAGGGTTTTATGGGAGTAAAATATATTGTTCGCCCTTCGAAGTGCTCAGGGTAAACTATATTAGTGATTCACCTAGTCCACAGGGATCGAAACTTCACCTATTGTAGATCGTCTAATATTCGTCTATAATACGCCTACCCTCCTAAGCTTAATTTGTAGCTTTTCAGTATTATTCATACACGCACGCTACAAAGAGCGCTTGAATCGGCGGGCACAGTATGTTTAATCCTCGCTATACAATTACTGATCGTTTCCTGGCAAATATTAAAAGAATTAATACTTTAGTAAACGAATTGAATAATAGGAGGTTTCCTCATGTAGTTTTAGTAGAACTTGAAAAGAACGCGAGGGCTATTTCTACCTATGCCTCAACTAGCATCGAAGGTAATCCCCTGCCCTTAACAGAAGTTAAAAAAATTCTCAAATCTAAACCCGCTCACATAAGAGATAGCGAAAAAGAGGTTTTAAATTATAACCAAGCACTGCAGAAGCTAAACAAGGAACTTGAAGGAGGCAATGTAAAATTAACACTAAATTTGATTTTAAGAATTCAAAAGCAAGTTATCGAAGGATTATTGCCTAAATTTGAATCTGGAAAATTGCGAGAGAAACCAGTGGTTGTAAATGATCCTAGAACTAGAAAGGCTATATATCTGCCTCCTGATGCAAAAGACGTAAAGACACTAATGGAGGACCTAATTGAGCTTGTAAATAGTAACCGAAACGGAATTGATCCGCTTATTTTAGCCGGTATTTTTCACAAGCAAATGGTAATTATTCATCCTTTTATGGATGGAAACGGAAGAACAACCCGCCTTGCCACAAAAGTACTTTTAGCTGAAATGGGGTTAAATACCTTTAACCTCTTTAGCTTTGAGAATTATTACAATCAAAATGTTACAAATTATTTTCAGAAAGTTGGTGAATTCGGCAACTATTATGAAATTAACGATCACATTGATTTTACTTCTTGGCTGGAATACTTTGCAGAAGGAATTATTGATGAACTTTTGAGGGTCCAAAAACTTCTACCAGAAGTTGGAGTAAGCCCAGAAACTAACCTACAACCTCATCACTTAAAAATACTTGAGTTTATAAAAGAAAAAGGATTTATTGCTGACCGTGATTATGCAAAGTCAGTTGACCGGGCAAAAGCAACCAGAGCACTAGACTTTAACAGGTTAATAGAACTGGGTTTAATTAGTAGAAAAGGCAAGGGAAAAGCAACTTACTATATCTTAAGGAAGAAATAGCTATTGTACATTGCTATGCATTTTTTAGGCCAAATTGATAAGCAAATTCTGAATTTAGACCTTCCTGAAGGAATAAATCAAAGAAACTCTTTAGTCTGCTTAAGATACTAGCAGGATCACCTCAGAAGGGGTTGACCCCGTTAGAAACGCATTCGACTAACTCGAAGTGGAAAAATAATTTAATACGTAAATTATTTTTCTCAAGTTTCTAACGGGGTTGACAAATCAAGCTGTTTTATGATAGCTTGATGATAGAGCAATTGGTCCGCCGCCGTTCAGGTTCGCCTCGTGGTCTACGTCCACGCAGTCGAAACTTCACTTTGGCGGACGTAAGAAGCTCTAAATTCGAGAAGCTCTCATTAAGAGTTTCTAACGGAGGTGATACAATTTGCAATTTGAAAGTGTAAACGAAGTATTTACAGTTACACTCAATAACACACTTGCCTCTGTTGCCCAATTTATCCCCCGCTTTCTAACCGGTCTTATTATTTTGCTAATAGGATTAATTATTGCTTCATTTGTTAAACAACTTCTTGTTCAATTGTTCAAATTTATAAAGCTTGAACAATTACTTGAAAGATATGGCGTGCCGGAAACGAAAGGAGCAGAAAAGGTATCTTGGACAAGATTCCTGGCAGAGCTTGCTCGCTGGTTTGTTATTATTTTGTTTCTTGTACCAACTGCAGATATTTGGGGATTAGGACAATTTGTTGTAATACTTAATAATCTCTTGGCTTACTTGCCAAATGTGTTGGTTTCTGTACTGTTGCTTTTGGTTGGTTTTGTTGTGGGAAGGTTGGTGCACGATTTGCTTTTAGCATCGGTACAAGGAGTGTCAGGAGAGTCTGCTAAAACTATAGCGGTAGTAGGACAATATTCGGTAGTAGTCTTTGCGGTTTTAATAGCGTTAAATCAGCTGGGAATAGCAAGTGATTTGATAAGGATATTATTTGCCGGAGTAGTAGCATCGGTTGCGCTCGCCGCAGGTCTAGCATTTGGCCTTGGAGGAAGAGAAGCCGCTCGGGAAATTTTAGCAAAGCTTATTAAGAAGCTATAGAGTTTCGGTACCTGCACTTATCGAACATAGCGAGTCGAAGTGTGACGCCTACGGGATTCGAACCCGTGATTACAGGGATGAAAGCCCTGTGTCCTGGACCGCTAGACGAAGGCGCCGTGCTCAAATTATATTCGATTAGGCGCCGAACATCAAGGAGAATAAGTGCTATTTTGCTATTTCGAGGAGTTTTTCAAGAACAATTGGGAGCTTTGTTATTCCTGCGGCGCCCGTAAAATGTTTGTATCCGTTTAAAATAATTACTTCAGAACCAAGCTCTGTTTCAAAATCTTCCTTGTTGTCTAGTGGTACATCCGGATCGTCTTCCGAAAAAATAGCCACACTTTTATTTATGTGGCTTCTTATTTTGGCAAAATCGACTGGACGATTTAACCAATGATTTTCTGTTTCTTTGTCATCTGAATCGTATTCTGAATCATTCAAATGTTTAAAAAATCCAGCTACAAAAATTGCTCCTCCGATTTTTATTCCATTTGGCAAGGTCTCTAGATATCTGCATATTGTTTGACATCCCAAACTATGGCCTATTAAGTATGTATCTTCGTCGGGCTTTCCTACTGTTCTCGAAAGGATAGGAATCCATTTCTCAATTCTAGGATAATTCTCATCCGGTAATCGAGGTAGGTTCACTTTAAATCCTCTATTCTCTAGTTCTTTTTTTAACCACATGTACCATCCGTGTTCGGGTTTTCCACCCCAGCCATGGATAATAATTACGCGCTTACTCACACGAAAATTATAGCATACCCATATCACAATCTAACATTCGTACGAACATTAGATTGATAAGTACCCGATCTTTATTCTGATGTTCTTAAGAATATCAGAATATTATTTGATTTCGAGGATTTTGAGGGTGAGTTTGCCTTTGGGGGTTTGGATTTCGACTGTTTCGCCGGGTTTTTTGCCAAGGAGCGAACTCCCAATCGGGGAATTCGAGGAGATTTTGTTTTGTGAGGGATCTGCTTCGTAGTCGCCAACAATCAGATATTCGATTTTCTCCCCATCTTGTTCCACTAGAATTTTCTTTACAGAAACAATATCCGCAAGTTTAATTTGATTCGAAAGTCTTTTCAACTGGCTGTCGATTGAGCGAAGTCTTGCTTTTGCGGCATGATATAAGCCGTTTTCTGATAGATCTCCTAACTCTCTTGCCCGCGAAAGTTCGCGAACAGCTTCCGGACGAAGGTTTTTAAATTTTTCGTATTCGGTTTTAAATTGTCCCATGCCTTCTTTGGTAAATTTAATTCTTTTCATCTGTGATATAGGAATTCGACTGCTTTTTGCCATTGCGCCTCTGTAATTTCATCGAGCTTTTTCTTGTGGACGAACAGACAGGATGGGCTCTCGAGGCTATATAATCGAGCATATTGATCGGCAATAAAATTCGGTAAACGATATGATTCTCCAATGTCTGTTTTCTTGGGACATGTGCCAAATTCTTTGTAAAAATCCGGAGGATTATTTTTGAACATATCAAGCCTTGATTTCAAGTATTTAGGAAAGTGTCTCATGACAGACGTATACCATGAGTATTTGTACGGAGAAGTTCTCTGCGCTTGCCAGTATATAAGGTCATCTGATCCGTCTAGAAATAGAGCGTCAGAAGGGTTTGATAGAATTTTAACGACTTCCCCAATCTGCATCGTCTCTCCGTAATTGGTTAAAAATTCTGCATGCTGGTCAATTTTCTCATACGCAAAGTAAAGTTTAGATGTCAAGAGTGAAAAGAGAAATATGAGAATCTCCCCGTAGTTGGTGAGAAGCTCTGCGTGCTGGTCAATTTTTTCTTTAGCAAAGTAAAATTCTGAAGTAATAAAGGACGCGAGAAACAAAATCAATATCAGTAATGAGAATATTCGAAGTAGCTGATATTTCGAATAATTAAGAATCAAATAGCTCGTTATGAAGATAAATAACGCATACCAAATAATCATATGGAAAGCATCATAAAAGAGCTTTCCAGGTACCACGATTCGTAAATTCCCAAGTCCCAAAATAACAAATATCAATGCAGCCAAGAGTAATTTTTTGTCTTTAATCAGCATCACAAAGTGTAGGAGAAACAATAGGCTTATACCGATTAAAAGCTGCTTGAACACATTCCATGGTTCCGAGAAGAAGACATAGAACGGATATAGAAATATCTGTAATATTTTCGGTCCAAACATTTGGTTGTCTCCTGCCTCAGATACAAATACTGTCTGGGAATTAACCGTTACGACGTTAAAGAAATACTCTTTTAAATCGAATATGTAGAATAGAGTAATAATGGAGAGAATAGTAAAAATAGCAATTGATATTTTTTTAATCTTGTCGAATTTGCCCCAAAGAATTGTTGCAAAAAGCAACAAAGCCAGAGGCACGTATGGTTCGCGGGAGAAGACGATAAACCAGGCGAGAACAGGAAATAGTAAATAGTCAATAGTGAATAGCTTACGCTTCGAAATCCTGAGTAGGGCGAGGCCGGCAAGATAGAGTATTGGGTAAACAATGATGCCCTCTGCCAAGAAGCGGTCGCCAAATACATAGAACTTGCTTAATTCGAATATTATTATAAAGAGAAAAGCAGGGAATCTAAATCTAAGTATTAGTAATCCGTTAAAAAGCAGTCCGAAAAGCATTAAAGCTTGTCTGTGTTTCAAAACAAGATCGAAAATGTTTATTGGATGTGTTATTGTTTGAACGGCATAGGAAAGGAATGCTGGTATTGGTTGATGGTTAAAGAAAAAATCAGAATAGATATGTTTTCCGTTTGCAATAAAATATCCGCCCACATAATTAAAGCAATCGTCAAAACACCCAAACGCATTAACTCGCGGAATATAGATTTTGTAGAGAATTACGTACAGAGGGATTAGGAGGAATAGAAGGATTAGGAGTATTAGAGCATTGTGATTTGATTTTAGCAATTTACGAATTTTCCCTATAGTCATCGTTTAATTGTCAGTTGTTAGTAGTCAGTTGTCAAATGTTATTTTACGGTGACGCTTTTAGCTAAATTCCGAGGCTTGTCGGGATCGTATTTCTTTTCAAGAGTCAGGTAATATGCGAGAAGTTGCGCAGGGACAACTTGTGCAATAATGGATGCCTCGTTAAGATCTTTAACCTCTATAAAATGATCAAAAACGGCGGAATTTTCGCTTCCAACACCAATTATTACTCCTCCACGCGATTTTATTTCTGTTGCGTTTGAGATAATAGCTTCGAAGGTTTCATCATTTGGTGCAAAAACGATTACTGGAGTTCCTTTTTCAATTAGTGCAATAGTTCCGTGTTTTAACTCTCCGCCGGCAAGACCTTCAGTATGGATATAGCTTACTTCTTTTATTTTTAGGGCAGCTTCAAGAGCCGTTGGATAAGAAGCCCCTCTTCCAATTGTATAGACGTGCTCTGAATTTGATAACAACTTAGCCAACGCCTTAATCTCTTCAATGCTCTTATCGGAGATTAATCTATCTATTTCGTCGGCTGCCGCTAAAAGTAAGTCTTTTGCTCTGTCTATTTTGCCTATCATTGAAAATGAAAGCATTAGTAAGATTGTAAGTTTAGCGATGTATGCTTTGGTTGACGCTACCGCTTTCTCAGGACCCGCAGAAAGAAGCATTTTGAAATCGGACATTCTATAAATAGTGGATCCCAATACGTTTGTAAGCACAGCAATTTTTGCACCTTTTTGTTTTGCACGATTTAAAGGTTCAATAACATCAATTGTCTCACCGCTCTGCGAGAGGGCAATAACCAAACTTTTTTTGGTCAAGAAACTTTCAAGGTAGTTAAATTCGGAGGCGGGAGCGGTATTAATATGTATGTTTGAAATCTTAGCGAAAAGATAAGCTCCGGCAAGACACGCATGATATGCAGTTCCCGCACCAATAAAGAATGTTCCTTGCGCCTTATCGATAACTTCCGAGAGAAGTTTTATCTCTTTTTCATAACTCTTTGCGATATTTCTTATTATGCGCGGTTGTTCATGTATTTCCTTAATCATGAAGTGCTTATAAGGTCCTATTTCTGCTTCTTCAATTTCCCAATCTATTTTTTCGAATTTTGCCGTGACGACCTTATTGTCTCTTAGCAAGATAACTTTTAATTGCTTATTAATTACAATAAGCATATCGTCCTCTACAAAAAGTAGTGTCCTTGTGTGAGGGATAAGAGCCGAGGCGTCAGAGGCTAAATAATATTCGCCGTTATTTTTTCCAACAATCAAAGGAGAACCATTTTTAGCGGCGATTATTTCATTAGTTTCCGAATCTGCAGCAACAATAGCATTTAACCCATCAAGTTCTTTAAATGATTTTGTTACGGCTTCCTCAAAACTATTGTTTTTTTTATTTTCTTCAATCAGATGAGAAATGACCTCAGTATCAGTTTCCGAGAGAAATTTATGACCTTTTGCGATTAACTTTTTCTTTAGAACATCGTTGTTCTCAACAATTCCGTTGTGAACAATGGATATAGTTTTTGTGCAGTCAAGATGAGGATGAGCATTAAAGTCTGTAACTCCACCATGAGTAGCCCATCTGGTATGGCCAATTCCAAAGTTGCTGGGAGGAAGTATTGTGTGGGCAACGCCAATTTTACCGACGTGCTTTTCAATATCGAACCTCTTCACGTTCTTAACAGCAATACCCCAGGAGTCATAGCCGCGGTACTCGAGACGTTTTAGCCCTTCAAGGACAATATTTGCAGCGTCGTTGCGCTTCCCGATATAAGCAAAAATTCCGCACATATAAGAGGAATATTATACCATTTGTTATGGTAAAATATTACTATGAAGTGGCAAAGGGACATTAGTGTTCAGAAAGAACTCAGGAAACTTATTCGCAGTCTTTCTTTTACGCATGTAGAATCATCTCAAGTACATGCTTTCAGGACTTACGGATCAAAGGCTCGAGCATATGCAAGAATCTGGGCATTCCCCAAAATTTTTCAAGAGGTTTTAAACGTTCAGCCGGCTTATGTTATCGAAGTACTTTCAGAGAAGTTCGACAAGCTCTCAGACGATAACAAAACTAAGGTTTTAATACATGAGCTTCTTCATATCCCTAAAAATTTTTCAGGAAGCCTCCTTCCTCACAAAACCCATGGAAGACGAATCGGCAAAGAAGTCGATAGGTTATATAAGATGTACAAATCCAAGTAAATTGACCTAATTGATCTAATTAACCTAATTTCTAAAAAATGACCCAAGCTCCAAATCCCAAATATGATCTCGAAGAAAGAACGGCAAAGTAAAGTAAAATAATTAGAAATTTAGACATTGGGATATTGGTGCTTGATTAGGTCAATTAGAATAATTAGACTAATTAGAAATTTAAACTATGCTTTACATAATTGCAGGGGAAGATATTGTTTCGTCAAGAAAAAAACTGACCGAATTACTTTCGGAAAAGCAAAATACTATCAGGCTGGATGGTACGAAAGCTACGATTGCGGAGCTTGACGAGGCGCTTTTGGGAGAAAGTTTATTTTCAGATTCGAAAGTTGTGGTTCTTGAGAATTTCTCGAAACTAAAACCGGAAGCAAAAGTTTTGGATCTTATCAAAAAATACTCCCGTACTCCAGTTAACGGAAGTAAAAAGAGCATCGAAATAATTTTGTGGGACGATGTTGACATTTCGAAAAAGAAATTTCCAAAAGGAGTCAAACTTTTTAATTTTTTATTTCCTAAGTTTTATTATGCCTTCCTTGACAGTTTTGAACCTCGGTCGAAAGATTCTCTGAAGCTACTTCGTGATGTACTGAAAACATTTGAACCGGAGCAGGCTTTGTATGGTCTCGTGAGGAGAATTCGTCAACTTTTGGTTATGAAGTCGAATAATTATTCGGACTTTTCGGAAATTAAACGAATGCAATCCTGGCAAATATCGAAATTAAGGAAACAGGCAAGCCTCTGGTCAGAAGAGCAATTAAAAAAAGTATTTCTTGAGCTCGCCGAACTTGACGAGAAAATAAAAACAAGCTCTTTATCTATGCCGCTCGCATCCCACCTTGACATTTTATTATTGCCAGATTTAAACTAATTCCTGAATCCTTTCATGGTAAAGATTAATCCTTCAATTTTCCGCGAATACGACATCAGGGGAATAGTCGGTGAGGATTTAGATGAAGAATTCGCAAATACCCTCGGAAAAGCATACGGAACATACCTTACTAAAGTTGGAACAGGCGATAGTGTTATAGCACGAGACACTCGTGTAACCTCAGAACCATATCAAAAAGCATTCATGCAGGGTTTAACCTCGACCGGTTGTAATGCCCACGATTTAGGAATCGCAATCGTTTCGACTATGTATTATTTCCGAAAAAAATTCAATATCGATGGTGGCGTAATGGTTTCTGCGTCACATAATCCACCGCAGTATAACGGTTTTAAATTTTGCCATGGACATAACACAATTTCAGGAAGTGAAATTCAAGAAATTCTTAAAATTATGCGGCAAGGTAAATTTGTTACAGGGGAAGGTAAAATAATTAAAAAACCCGAGGGTAATGAAGAATACTACAAAGAGCTTATTGACAAAATTAGGCTCAAAAAGAAACTAAAAGTTGTTGTGGACTCTAGTGCTGCGATTGCGGGCTTGTTTGTTCCGAAACTTCTTCGTGATCTAGGGTGTGACGTGATTGAATTATATTCTGAACTCAATCCTACAAATCCTCCCCACACACCTGATCCAGTGGCAGTAGATGCTTATACCGAACTCATAAAAACGGTGTTAAAGAATAAAGCAGACTTAGGAATAGTTTTTGACGGAGATGCGGATAGGGTTGGTTTTTGTGATGAAAGAGGAAGAATTCAGCTTGGAGATATTATTTTAACCGCGCTCGTTCAGGATTATCTCCCAAGATATCCGGGTGAGAAAATTATAGTTGAGCTTAAAGATTCTGAAATGGTTGTTGATGAGGTAAATCGCCTAGGCGGTGTTCCTATCTTTTGGAAAACAGGACATTCTTTGCTTGACAAAAAAGTTCATGAAGAAAACGCTTTGCTTTGCGGAGAGATGAGCTGTCACTATTGGATTACACCCAACTGGTATCAGTTTGACGATGCAATTCACGCCATGTGCCAAATGCTTAGAATTTTAAGCGAGAGCAATCGAACATTTGCTGAGATGGTTGATACATTCCCAAAATATTACGCTACGCCAGAATACAGAATTGGAGTCCCGGACGATATAAAGTTTGATTTGGTAAAGCGAGTCGTTGAATATTTCAGACCTAAATGCACCAAGGTGCTTGATATGGATGGTATAAGAGGCTATACAGAAGATGGCTGGTTTCTGTTTAGGGCTGCAAACACAGGACCCCTGATAGTATTGCGTATTGAAGCAAAAACTCCTGAAGGACTTGAGAGACTCAAGAAATTTGTAGAGGATGGCTTAGGTAATTTTCCAGAAGTGAACCTTGACTGGAACCGCCAGTACGATAAACATTAGATGTCTGACGAATTAAAAATAGCAATTGAAGCTGCAAAAAAAGGTGCAAAGAATGCACTTAGATATTTCAAACAAGATATTGATATAGAAATAAAAGGTGATAAAACAGTTGTGTCGCATGCAGATAAAGAAACGGAAGAAGTAATAAAATCATATGTATCATCAAAATATTCGCATGCTAAATTTGTAGGGGAGGAAAGTGGTGGGGATGTTCACGAAGACGAATTTTGGACCATTGACCCCATCGATGGTTCAAGAAATTATTTAAGAGGTATTCCAAACTGGTGTGTAATGGTTTCGCTCTGTCGTGACGGCGATGTCTTTCTCAGTGTTATTTATTACCCAAATGTTGACATGGTTTATTGGGGTCAGAGGGGAAAGGGTGCGCATGAGAACGATAAGAAACTCCGCGTATCAAAAGTGTCAAGACTCGAAGATGCTTATATAGGATTCGGAAGCATACGACATTTTAAAGATAAGAAGGTTGTTTTGGATATGGTGGACAAGTCCGGATCTTCTAGGGGCTGGGAGCCAACATTCGGAGCGTGTCTCGTTGTTGCAGGCAGAGCCGACGTTTATTTTGAGGTTTTTGGCAAGATTTGGGATATTGCGCCTTTCAAAGTAATGTTAGAGGAGGCAGGGGGAAAAATTACAAGACTTGACGGAACTCCCTGGACGTTTGAAGGCCAAGGGGCCCTTATGACCAACGGACTTCTTCATGAAGAGGCGCTCGCAGTAATAGGTGGAAGATTATGATATATTAAAAAAGTGGCTGATTCTGTAAATTCAATTGATAAATCAAACTTGAGGCAAGTAATTCTTGATACGCCGGGGCAGTTTGAGGTGGGGCTCTCTCTTGCAAAAGATATTAAAATCGAGGGCAAGTTTAAAAATGTAACAGTTTCAGGAATGGGAGGATCAGCTTGGCCTACTAATTTATTACGAACATATTGCAATAGTCTTTTTAAAACTCATCCGAATTATAAACCGTTCGAAATTTATATCAACAGATATTATTCACTGCCTCCTGAAAGTCACGGTTCAAATACGCTTAATTTTATTTCCTCATATTCTGGCAATACCGAGGAAGCAATAAGTTCCCTTGAGGAAGCAAGATCGGCAGGCTTAAAATTCGTAGGTTTTTCAAGCGGAGGTAAAGTCGAAGAATTATGTAAACAGTATGGCGTTCCTCACGTAAAGCTCCCAATTCCAAACCCTAATTTTCAACCAAGAATGGGAACGGGATATTTCTTTGCTTCTATGTTTCAATTGCTTGTTAATCAAGGCTTAATTCCGGATACCACAAGCGAATTACTGGCTCTTGCTGGAAAGCTTTATGACCACATGGAGCATCACGAAAATCAAGGGAAAGAATTAGCAAGTAAACTCCGAGGGAAAACCCCAGTTATTTATTCGTCACCGAAATATAAGCCTGTTGCCATGATTTGGAAGATTAAAATAAATGAAAATGCAAAAACACCGGCATTTTGGAATTTCTTTCCGGAAGCAAACCATAATGAAATGGTGGGATTTACCAATCCTCAAGGAAAGTTTTTTGCTGTAATGCTTAAAGATTTGGACGATGATCCTCGAAATCTTAAAAGGTATGAGGCTACTTCGAGATTATTGGCAGAGAAGGGTGTTGAGTCTGAAATTATAGAAATGCGTGGAACAGATGTTTTTTCAAAAATGTTCTCTTCTCTTAATCTTGCAGATTGGACATCCTACTATTTAGCGCTTGAGTATGGCCAAGACCCTACCCCTATTGATATGGTTGAATCCCTTAAGAAGATCCTGGCTTCATAGCCTTCATTTTTGTATAATCGCTGTATGCCTAGAAATAGAAAACGTCCAATTGAGTCTGTTCATCAAAGAACGCAAAGGGAGCTTAGAGAAGCAAGAGCGAGACCTAAACCAGTTGCTGAACAGTCGAAGACAGTAACTCCACCCGAAAATGGCGAAGCAGCCATACAAAGACCGGTCGAATCTACGTTTAACTGGAGAGATGAATCTCTCTCGCCTTTCGTTCCAAATTTGGTTCAAGATGGAGAAATGGAATCTTTAAGGAGAGAATTTATCAATTCAGTTGCTAGTGGTGAATCGCACTCTGAACTCGATGAGCAGGCAATGAGAGATCCCCAACAGTTCTTTGAGGATACAATAGAAGGAATCCGCAGGTGGCATACCTACGGAAAAGAAAGATAATCTTCTTGCATTAGTCCTCATTTTTACTGTACGATTGATTCATGGTATTACCAGGAGATTTGGTTATATCTGTACGTGATTTGGGAAGCGACGACATACACATAGTTGGCGCAAAGGGAGCAATGCTAAACGAGGGTTTCGCGGTCACACACCACGCTTATTTTAAATTCCTTCGCGACAACAAGCTTGATATAAAAATCAAACATCTTCTTGAAACTATAAATTTTGCCCGGGGAGATTCGATTTCACAGGTTAGCACTTATATTAAAAAGCTAATTACAACATCGAAAGTACCGGATGGCATAATTTATCGCATTTTTGGCCACTATCAGGATATCAAGGCCTCAAATGTTCTTGTGCACCTTTTTATTATTTCGGGCGATCCGTTGCAAAGTAAGGTACTGGAAGAAAAGACGCACGAGGTCTCAGGCGAAGCGGTTTTATTTGATACCATTCGTTCATTGTGGTCATTACTCTTTGGACCGCAACTTTTACTTTATAGACACAATAATGATTTAGAACATTTGAAAACCGGCGCATCGGTGATTGTTGAGAAAGCATAATCTATGGCTAAAATTAAAGAAATAAGGGCGCGTGAAATCCTTGACTCAAGAGGAAATCCAACTATTGAAACGTGGGTTTCTTTGCCAAGCGGCATTGTAACCCGTTCCTCAGTCCCATCAGGAATCTCAAAATCTACACATGAAGCGTTTGAACTTCGCGACCAAGACCATGAGAGGTTTAACGGTATGGGAGTATTGGCGGCTGTTCATAACGTGAATGAAATAATAGGTCCAAAGCTTGTTGGTATGGACGTGTTAGACCAGCGAAAAATAGACAGCGCAATGATAGAAATGGACGGGACACAGAATAAAGGAAAACTCGGTGCAAACTCGATACTGTCGATATCGTGTGCCGTAGCAAAGCTTGGCGCACGAAGTTCATCGCTTCCTGTATTTTTATATTTAAGGCAGTTTGTCAAATCCAATGCCGGTAAGAAAACCCCAATTCCCATGTTTAATTTGCTTGAAGGCGGCAAGCATGCAAGCGCCAGCCTTAACTTCCAGGAGTTTCTCCTAATTCCGGCATCTTCAAAGACCTATTCCGAGTCCTTAAGGATTGGTGTAGAAACATATCAATCACTCAAGCAAATTCTATATGATAACAGTGAAAGTGTTCTTTCAGCAGACGAAGGCGGTTTCTCACCCAACCTAACAACTAATCAATCCGGAATAACCACGCTCCGCGAAGCAATAGAACGCGCAGGTTTTTCATACGCCCTCGACGCGTTTATTGGCCTTGATGCGGCGGCCAATTCTTTTCTTGATGAGAAACTTTATAAAATTAATGATAGATCTGTACCGTATGACTCTTCTGAGCTTGCGGAATTTTATAAAATGCTCGTGACGGATTACTCGCTAATTTATCTTGAGGACCCATTTTCTGAGAATGACTGGAACGGGTGGAAAAAAATAGCGACAGAACTCTCTTCAAAAGCTCTTATCGTAGGAGACGATTTAATTGCAACCAATCCCTACAGATTGCAACTGGCTCTTGATAATAACGTAGTAGGGGGAGTCATTATTAAACCAAGCCAGATAGGAACCATAACAGAAACAATTGCCGTGGCTGAGATAGCAAGATATAAGGGACTTAAAATAATTGTGTCTCACAGGGGCGGTGAGACAGCGGATGATTTCATTTCGGATTTTGCGGTAGGAATAGGTGCCGATTTTGCCAAATTTGGCGCGCCTGCACGCGAGCGAACCATTAAACACAACAGGCTTCTTGAGATAGAAGAAGAACTGAGGCAAATTTAGGAAGGAAAATCTATGCCTTTGAATAAAATAAAACTACGAATTCACCTTTTGGGGGTTTTTGCTCGAATCGAAAGAGTGCGTCGCTAACTTTGCCGCGCAGTATTTCTTCGTGAATTTTTGTAAGTTCGCGTGCAACTGCTATGTCAATATTGCCAAATACTTCTCGAATATCGATAAGAGCCTGAACAAGTCTATAGGGAGATTCAAAAAGAATTATTGTCGAATTTGTTTTTCTTAGTTTTATTAGCTCTATAATTCTTTTTGAATCAGATTTTGGCAGAAATCCAACAAATGTTACCTTATTTGTCGGAAGTCCTGAAACAGACAACGCCGCAAGAGTTGCCGATGGGCCGGGAATCGGGACAATTCGCACACCTTTTCTAATTGCTTCCCGAACGAGCTTAAAACCGGGGTCTGAAACCAATGGGGTTCCGGCCTCGCTAATTAACGCAGCATCATTTCTATCAATTATTTCAAGGATCGAGGGAATTTTTTGCTCTTCTTCATCTTCATTCATTGAAATTATCTTTTGATCCACAATTCTTTTTTGGCCGAACTGTTTCTCAAGAAAATTGAGTAAGATTCCGGCTTTTGATGCTGATTCGGCAATTATGTAAGGTACGGATAATAATGTTTGAGCGGCTCTCAGTGTTATGTCTTGCAAATTCCCGATTGGCGT
>Ga0209542_10003597_pt1 | contig 32947 bp, 32 predicted proteins | sample RifCSPhighO2_01_FD_184028 | JGI IMG/M metagenome (GOLD analysis project Ga0209542, IMG submission 184028) | Soil microbial communities from Rifle, Colorado - Rifle CSP2_plank highO2_0.1 (SPAdes) (version 2) | ecosystem: Environmental > Terrestrial > Deep subsurface > Rock core/Sediment ... | reverse complement strand
CTCATGGGGGTGTTCTCCCGGTTGCGGTCACGCCGCGGCGGTGTGACTTCCGCCTAGGAGTATAGCAGATACATAGGCCAAGATGTCAACTGTCAAGCAAGTGAGGCATATAAAAGTGTGCCTATCTTGTGTATAAGGTGTGATTTACGTGGGGAAAAATAAATTGTGTGCCGGAGGAGAGACTCGAACTCTCACGGGATTGCTCCCACACGATTTTGAGTCGTGCGCGTATACCATTCCGCCACTCCGGCATTACTTGAGTTTAGCAAGAAACTCCCTACCTTTACCAGATTTTAGGAATTTTTCACGCCCTCTGGCAACTTGTTTATTTGGGTAAGGCTCTTGCAAGATTAGGCGAAAAGGAGCATATAATTTTGTAGACTTACTGTAACCTTTGTTATGTTCTGCTATTCTCCTATCGATATTGTTGGTTATACCAGTATAAGTGTATTTCTTTTTGATACTTCTTATGACGTATATCCACTCTGATTTCATGCGATTTTGAGCTTGCTCGCCTTTGGCGAGTCGGCGCGTAAAAGTTTAACAACAAATTATCCACTTAGCTAGCGCACCCGCCATAGGCGGGCAAGTTCTACGATAAAAGTTTACGTGTTACAATTATTCCAATGTCTTCGATTTATGGCGATACAATTTTTTGGGTTGAGGTTGAAAAAATAAAACCTAACCCTTTTCAGCCGCGAAAAGAGTTTGATGAAGATTCTCTTCGTGCTCTCGCTGACTCTATCCGGCAGTATGGCGTACTCCAACCGCTTGTAGTAACCCGAAAAGAGATTGAGACCGATGGCGGCCTTGCGGTGGAGTACGAACTGATAGCCGGCGAGAGGCGCTTGCGTGCTTCTAAACTTGCGGGAGTTGGCCAAGTGCCAGTGGTCATACGTTCTGGTGAGCAGACTGACCAGATGAAATTGGAGCTTGCCATCATCGAGAACCTTCAGCGTGAGGACCTAAATCCCATTGATCGAGCCGTTGCCTTCGATAAGCTTATTAGCGATTTTAAGTACTCACATGTTGAGATTGCAAAACGCATAGGCAAAAGCCGAGAGTACGTTTCCAACACCGTTAGAATGTTGAACCTTCCCGAGGAGATGAAGCAGGCGGTGAGGGAAGGAAAAATCAGCGAAGGTCACACGCGACCACTTCTTATGCTTTCCGACAGGCCCGAGGAGCAGGTGACCATATTCAAGGAGATAATGCTCAAGCGACTTTCGGTAAGAGACGCTGAAAAAATATCTCGCAAGATCGCAGTTGAAAAAATAAGAAAACAAACCCTCGACCCTGTTTTGCTTAACTGGGAACAAGAGCTTTCAGAAAAACTTGGCACTCGCGTACAGATCGATAAAAAACCACAGAGTGAAGCGGGGCGTATAACTATCGACTACTATTCAGATGATGAACTTAAAATGGTTCTTTCAAGATTAGATGGCAAAGAAGTAGTACCAGAAATTATCGAAAACGACCCATCCTCCTTCGCCAAGGCTTCGGAGGACAAGGAAGAGGAGAAGATACTTGCCAACGATGCATCCCCAGAAGACCTAAAGAAAGACGATCACGACTTGTATTCAGTTACAAACTTCTCGCTTTAAGTTTATGAGGATTATGATTTGGGCAGGTTCTGTTTGAACAACGCTCGGGAATGGTTTTTGTGCCCTCCATCATCAAACTGCCACACTCGGAGCAAACTTTGCCGGTTGGTTTTGTTTTGATTATATTTTTGCAGTCCGGGTAGTTTGAGCAACCATAAAATATTCCAAAGCGACCGCGTCTTTCGCCCATCGTGCCCTTCTTACAGGTAGGGCACTCTACTCCCGTGTCGCGAGCCTTCTTGACGGCCTCATCTTCTTCAATGTATTTGCATTTTGGATAGCGTGAGCATGAAATAAACTCTCCGTACTTACCGTGTCGAATTACAAGGACTCCTTCGTCGTTCTCTCCGCATTTAGGGCAAACTCTGCCCGTGCTTTCTGGCCCCTTCATCTCTTCGCCCGCCAATGTTCGTGCGCCGCTACATTCGGGGAACTTGGCACAAGAGTAGAACTTGCCACTTTTGCCAAGTTTAATAATCATTGGCCCGTTACAGGTAGGGCACTTGGTCTCTTTGGGCGCTTCGCCAAGATTAGTGATTTTGCCTATCTCTTTATCTTTTCTTTCGATCTCTTTTGAGAAAGGTACATAGAAATCTCTGAGAGTTTTTTCGTACCCCCTTTCTCCCCGTGCAATTTCGTCTAGCTCTTCTTCCATCCCAGCTGTAAAAGTATCGCTTATAACATTGGCAAAGTTTTGCTCAAGGAAGCTACTTACGACATCACCAGTGTCGGTGGGGGTTAGTGCGCGACCTTCTTTTGTTACATAGCCACGGTCGATGATAGTTTTAATGATCGAAGCGTAGGTTGATGGGCGACCGATGCCTCGCTTCTCAAGCTCTTTAACTAAACCAGCTTCGGTATAACGATTCGGTGGTTCGGTTTGTTTTCCTTCGCTCTCGATAGACAAAAGTTTTAGCGACTCGCCAAGAGTTACTTTTGGTAATTCCACATCTTCACCTTTGGCTCTAGGGTCTGCCAGAAGCCAGCCATCAAATATAGTTCGAGAACCATTTGCCGCAAACTTTGGTACGTCAACGCTAACAACTTCAGCTGTTATTTTGGTGCGCATTATTTTGGCATCAGCCATTTGGCTTGCAACCGTGCGTGACCAAATCAGTCGGTACAGTTTCTTTTCGGCGTCAGAATTACCGGCTTCACTTTTTGAAAAGTTAGTGGGGCGAATCGCCTCGTGCGCCTCTTGAGCATTTTTGCTTTTGGTTTTAAACACTCTTGGTACAGAAAGTTTCTCTCCATATTTTGATTTTACAACCCCTGCTATCTCTCCTACTGCTTCTTTGGCCAAGTTTGTACTGTCGGTGCGCATATATGTAATGTGTCCCGCTTCGTAAAGTTTTTGCGCCAGTCGCATGGTGTTAGCGGGGGAGAGCCCAAGGCGTGAGCTCGCCGCTTGTTGTAGGGTTGAAGTAGTAAATGGCGGTCGAGGCGAGCGTGTAGCCTCACTTTCGTGCACGTCCCCTATTTGCCACTGGCCTCTCTTTGCCAAGTCGACAATTCGATTGGCATCTTTTTCGGTTTTAGGTTCTTCGGCGCAGGTGAACTCTATCTGAGATTTGGTCTTGGTCTCTAGATTAGCCTTGATAACCCAAAAGTCCTCTGGAATAAAAGCTCGAATTTCTCGTTCACGTTCCATTAATATACGGAGAGCGGGCGACTGTACTCGGCCAGCTGAAAGCCCATATCTCACCTTCTTCCATATAAGCCCCGAGAGGTCGTAGCCTACGAGTCTATCTAGCACCCTGCGTGCTTCCTGGGCTTCTTTTAGATGCTCGTCAATTGGCCGAGGGGTTTTTATGCCTTCATTTACTGCGCGTTCGGTGATCTCGTTAAACACAACTCTTTTAGCTTTTTTGGCATCGAGGCCTAAGGCTTGCGTCAGGTGCCATGCAATGGCTTCTCCTTCGCGGTCGGGGTCGGTGGCCAGGAGTACTTCGTCGGCTTTTTTAACTTCGCTTTTTAGTTCAGAAACAATTTTTTCTTTACCTTTGGAGATTTCGTAATGAGGAATAAAACCGCCCTCGATGTCGATGGCTTTCTTGTTTGATTTAGGTAGATCTCGTACATGGCCTACGCTAGCGCGTACCTTGTACTCTTTACCCAAATACTTTTCGATTGTCTTCGCTTTTGATGGCGACTCAACAATTACTAATTTCATAAAGATACCAATATACTAATGTACACGAATGATACAAATAATACTAATCATTTGTATATTAGTATCATATTTTGGTCAAGCGAGGCGGATTTCGCCGAGTTCTTCTTTTATTAAACCTTTTAGTTCCATTACCGAAAGAAGCATGTTTAAATCACTTACAGAAATGTCTAACTCTCCAATTATCGAGTCGCGAGCAAGTGGTTCGATAGATAGTAACTCTACAATCTTTTTCTGATCCGGACTTAGATCGTCGTAGTTGCGTGCCACGGCTTTGTTGTCTTCATTTTTAAAACCAAGCACTTCTAAAATATCTTCACTTTTTGTGACAGGGGTTGCTCCAAGTTTTAGGAACTGGTGTACCCCCTTTGAGTTGGCAGAAAATATTGACCCTGGCACAACCAAAAGTTCGCGATTATACTCTGATGCGAGCCTGGCAGTAATCAATGTACCCGACTGTTCACCTGCTTCGATGAGCAGTACTGCTTTTGATAGTCCAGCCATGATGCGATTTCTTTGTGGGAACATGTGAAGCTGTGGTTTGGCAGTTGGCTCGAACTCTGAAAGAATCGCTCCACCAGCTTCGATAATTCGTTTTGCAAGGCCTAAGTTAGTGCGCGGGTGGAGTGCCTCCCAATCTATGCCTGATCCTGGTACTGCTATAGTTTTTAAATCTGTTGCTAGTGCCGCTTCATGTGCATTGGCATCGGTACCAAGGGCTAGACCAGAAACGATAACAATAGGGTAACCCGCAAGCTCGGCGATTAACTTCTGGCAGACCTCTCGGCCATAGTTTGAACATCTCCTTGAACCAACAACCGTAAGATAAGAGTATTTATTTGGGTCAGGTAGTTCTCCCCTTATGTAAAGAATCTTCGGAGCATCGGGGATTTCTCTTATGGATTCGGGGAAGTCCTTAGGAGTTAAGGTACGTATACTCATACTTATAGCTTATAGCGAAATATTACCATTTTTGATAAAATAGTTGTATGTTAGATATCCATTTTATCAGAGAAAACAAAGAGCTTGTTAAGGAAGCGGCTCAAAAAAAGCATGTTATTTTTGACGTGGACGCTTTGATTACACTTGACGATAAGCGTCTTTCTCTTGCGCGTGCCGTTGAGGACAAAAGAGCTCTCCAAAATAAGGCCTCAGAAGAGATCTCACGCAACGAGGGGAGTCGCGATGCTCTAATATCCAAAATGCAGACGTTAAAATCAGAAATGGAAAAAGAAGAGGAAGAATTAAAGTTAGTGATGGGAGAATGGAGAAATATGATGTTGCAGGTTCCAAATATTCCCGATGTTTCTGTTCCAGACGGAGAGAGCGATGCCGAAAACAAAGAAGTGAAAGTGTGGGGAGGTAAAACAACATTTGATTTTGAGCCCAAAGATCATATGGAGGTAATGAAAAATCTCGAAATTGTTGATTTTGAGCGAGGAGTAAAGGTTCATGGATTTCGTGGATATTTTCTTATTGGAGAAAGTGTGCAATTGTCATTTGCTATTTGGAATTACGCTCTCGATTTTTTTAGTAAGAAAAGTTTTATGCCAGTTATGCCTCCAGTGATCGATAGACGTGAGAATTTTATTGGTACGGGAATGATTCCACAAAATGAAGATGACTTGTATAAAACACAAGACGGAAATTATCTTGCAGGTACCGCAGAGGTACCACTGATGGGCTTTCATATGAATGAAGTTCTTGATAAATCCAAACTACCGCTTAAGTATCTTGGTTTTTCTCCTTGTTTTAGGTTAGAAATTGGAAGCTATTCAAAAGACGTAAAAGGTCTTATTCGCGTAAACGAGTTCTATAAATTAGAACAGCTGATACTTTGTGAAGCAAGTCACGAAGAGAGCGTGAAGCTTCACGAAGAGATAAATCGAAATATAGAAGAGTTCATTGAATCACTTAAAATACCGTATCGAACGGTTATAAATTGTGGTGCCGATCTCGGTCTTGGTCAGGTCAAAAAATATGACGTAGAACTTTGGGTTCCCAAAGAAGGCAAATATCGTGAGATTTCATCCGCATCTTATTTCCACGATTTTCAAACTCGCCGACTCAATATTAGATACAAAGGGGATGATGGTAAACTTCACTATGCTCATTCGCTCAACTCTACCGCGATTTCAACCCCGCGACTTCTTGTTTCATTGGTTGAAAACTATCAGCAGGCTGATGGTTCGATTAAAATTCCTGAAGTCTTGGTGCCTTATATTAAGAAGGAGGTAATATCTCGTAAATAATGGTACGCATACTACGACAAGATGTAAAACGTCTTTCAGAACTTAGGAAGAGGCGTCAGTATTTTCGTGCAGGGGCTATCGTTGTTGCGGTAGTTTTGGTATTAAGTGTAGGATCATGGGTTTTGGCTAGTGATACATTTAAAATAAAAGAAGTTAAAGTTGTAGTAGCCGGTGGCGTTCCTGAAGACGAAGTACTTAAAATTGTACAAGAGGAGATATCTGGCCACTATGCGCTCGTCATCCCTAAAAGTAACGTTCTTTTCTATCCTCGCCTATCTATAAAAGATAAAATCAACGGGCAGTTTGCGCGGATAGGCAAAATTACAACAGATGTAAAATCGCAGGGGAGTTTGGAAGTTAAGTTAAGAGAGCGAGAAGAAAAGTATATATGGTGCGCAAGCGATGTTTACGAAACAAGGAAAAGTGGCAAGGGGATTGAGGGTTGTTTTTACATAGACGATACGGCGCTAATCTTCAAAGAAGCTCCTTTTTTTAGAGAAGGAATATTTTTGGAGCTTATTACTAATGTGCCAGATGAAGATGGAGACTACATAGGACAGTATGCACTCGAGAGCGGGCTGTTTAAGAAAATTGTTTCAATTATAAAGGAAGTTAACGGCCCCTCAATTTCGATAATAAGGGTTCTGATGAAAGAAGACGGAGATATTGTTCTTACTACCAACAAAAACTGGGAGATATTGATTGCTGGTTCGACTGAACTTGAAAAAGTTGTACGCAACTTAAGTGTGGCCCTAGCTTCTAATGCCCTCAAGGCCGAAGTAATAGATGCGCATGGAGGTTTAGAATATCTTGATCTGCGTTTTGGTAATAAGGTATTCTTCAAGTTCAAAAATTAAATGAAGTCTACTTTTAGAATCATAGTATGCCTAGTAGTTTTTTCGCTGGTTGCCACCTTGGTGGCTACTACTCTTGGGGCTCGGGGCGATAACTCCATTAAACTTCAGCCCAAGGAAAGATTCGCGGTCCTTTTTGACGGACTGTTTGGCACGCAAGAGACAAAACAAGAGCAAGAAGAGGGTAACAAGCCGAGTTTTTTAGAAGGGCTTTTAGTAAATAAATCGAGTGCTTACGACGAAGAGATTGAAGTTTCCAGCACTTACTCACTTAAAGACAAAAATATCAAATTGCCGGTAGTTAACGCTCAATCATTCTTGGTAGCAGATTTAAAAACTGGAGATTTAATACTCGCTCGTCGGCCGAACTATAAATCGCCAATCGCTTCAGTTACTAAATTGATGACCGCCTTGGTTGCCTTAGAAAATATGAAAAGCGATTCCGAAATGATTGTAGACAAGGAGTCGCTCAATACCGAGGGGCAGGTGGCAGGGTTTAGCTTGGACGAAAAGATAACTGTTGGCGAGGCAATCTATCCCTTGCTCCTTGTATCTTCTAACGACGCTGCTGAACTCTTGGCTCGTAGTTACGGTCGGCCAAACTTTATGGTTCTTATGAACGAACGTGCCAGACACATCGGTATGCAGAACACCCACTTTGAGGATCCATCTGGGCTTTCTTACAAAACCGTTTCAACTGCTTACGATCTATTTAAATTAGTGCAGTACCTAGAAGAGAATATGAGCTACGAAATTGATATTACCAAAATGAAGATGAGAAAGAGCGTGGACGCAAGTCGCTCGCACATTTGGCATAACAACAATCCCTTTGCAAAGCGCGACTATGATTACTATAACGGTGGCAAACAAGGCTACACAGAAGAAGCAACTCATACTGTCGTTTCGGTTTTTAATTTACCAATCTCCGAATCGGGTAGCCGAGATATTGTAATCGTCCTACTTAAGTCGCGAGATATTCAAAAGGACACGAAGTCGATCACCAAATATCTTATAGATAACGTTAGGTTTAATTAGAGTATGGCCAGTAACTTTTGGGAAAAACTTCCGAAGCCGTTTTTTATACTTGCGCCGATGGCCGATGTAACCGACCCGGCATTTCGGCAGATTATTGCCAAGTATGGTAAGCTTGCCCGTCCTCTGGCGGGGCCAGATGTTTTGTACACTGAATTTGTTTCAGCAGATGGCCTTGTTCACCCAGAAGGCAGGAAGCGGTTGTTGCTAGATTTAAAGTATGGCGAAAATGAACGACCAATCGTCGCCCAACTTTTTAGCGGCAAGGCGGCTAAAATAAAAGAGGCGGCGAAGATTGTGAAAGATTTAGGTTTTGATGGGCTTGATATAAATATGGGCTGCCCCGATAAAACTATCGAAAAGCAAGGAGCTGGCGCGGCGCTTATAAAAAATCCAAAACTTGCACAGGATATTATAGCGGCGGCAGAAGAGGGGTTCGGGGCGCGAATATCTGTTAAGACGCGCCTTGGATACTCCAAGCTTGAAGAGTTTGAGTCTTGGTTTGCCGCACTTCTTGAAGCGAATCCTGTAGCTATTACGGTTCACTTGCGCACGCGCCAAGAGATGTCGAAAGTTCCAGCTCACTGGGAACTTGCATCACAATATGCCAACAAACTTGAGAATGTTGGTATATTGTCTGTGGGGAATGGGGATGTGATGAGTATGGTAGAAGCGAAGGAGAAGGCGGAGCAGTATAACCTTGATGGGATAATGATAGGGAAGGGCGTCTTCGGGAATCCATATTTCTTTACTGGAAAAAGTCGCGATGAGGTGTCAGTAGAGGAGCGTATGAGAATAATGATCGAGCACACATATTTGTTTGAAGAGTACTTTGCGGGTAAGAAAAGCTTTGCAGTAATGAAAAAATTTTTTAAAGCCTATATTGCGGGTCACTCCCAAGCCAAGGAACTCCAAGAAAAACTTATGGCCTGCGAAAACGCCAAGCAGGTTGAGGAAGTTTGCAGTAGCCCTGTGGTATAATTTCTGGCATGTCAGAGGTTGCACTATATAGGAAATATCGCCCGCAAGATTTTGATGATGTAGTGGGGCAGAAGCATGTTGTTGAAGTACTTGAAGGGCAAATTAAGACTGGCAAAATCGCTCATGCCTACCTTTTTTCGGGTTCTAGGGGCACGGGTAAAACCACTCTTGCTAGGATTTTAGCTAAGGAGCTTGGCTGTGGCTGGAAGGACGTTTACGAAATTGATGCTGCATCCAATCGTGGTATTGACGAGATTCGTGAACTTCGCGAGGCTGTTCAGACGCTACCATTTGAGGGGGCATATAAAGTTTACATAATAGACGAGGCCCACATGCTTACTCCACCGGCCTTTAACGCACTTTTGAAGACGCTAGAGGAGCCTCCCAAGCACGTTATATTTATTCTTGCGACGACCGAAGAGCACAAACTACCGGAGACTATAGTCTCCCGTTGCCAGAGTTTTACATTCAAGCGCCCGACCGAAGAAGAGTTGCGCGAACGCCTAACTCACATTGCAAAAAAGGAAGGGTACACCGTAGATCCACACGCGCTATCGCTAGTTGCTCTGTTGGGTGAAGGATCCTTCCGAGATGCCATTGGAGTGTTTCAGAAGGTTATTAGTACTTCGAAAGATAAAAAGATTACATCAGACGAAGTTGAGAAGATAACGGGTGCGCCGTCATCTAGTTTGGTGCAAGATTTGATACGCAATATTCTTGACGGAGCGACTGACAAGGCTCTTAAAACCCTCTATGACATTCAGGAAAAGAACTTGGACGTAAAACTGTTCACTAAATTAGTTTTGCAATCGGTGAGGTTTAGTATGCTCACCTTGTATGCTCCTGAACTAAAGAAGGAAATATCAACTAGAGCCGCAGAAGGTGAGCTAACTTTTTTTGAAGAGGTAAGTAAGCACAAAAACTCAAAAATCTTGCCGCTTTTGCTTCGCGAACTACTAGGGGTCTATGTGGATATCGACAACGCCTACATCAAAATTTTGCCTATGGAGCTGGCTATTTTGAAGGTTTTGAAACAGGATTAGGGGTACTGTATAATATTCGAGTTAGTATTATTTAAAAATAAATTATTGAGCATGAAAATTAAAACTGCATATTTAGGGTTACCAATTTTGGTCGGGGCACTTTTGTTTTCAGGTATTGCCCTAGCTCACCCCCCGACAATTGCCATTGATGCAATTCCGGACATGGAGTTTGAATCTTTTCCCGAGTCATATACGGTAACCGGAACAGTAACACATGCGAGTGCTACTGGTCCCGGAGAAATAAACGTATGCCGTTTAACTGTGCTCAAGGTAACTGTTTCGGATGGAGTTAACCCATCGGTGACAATCTTAGACGACGCAACACCAAAAACAACATTTGGCTGGTCTCCATCTTGCGCGGTTTCAGATGATTGGTCCACCAACTGGGATATAACTGCACCGGGCACTTATACTCTTACTGCAACAATTAAACACGTCGGAGCGACTGGAAGTGATGAGGAAGTTAGCGTAATAACCGAAGAGGTGGTTATTGTTGACACCACAGCGCCGGTTATAGTTCCTACAGTTTTACCAGATGCTAACGCAAACGGTTGGAACAATACAGATGTGGAAATTAGCTGGGACGTTACAGACCCAGATTCAGACATTCTTTCCACAGAAGGATGCGAGACGGTCGTATTAACTGACGAAACTGCCGGCACAACCATAACCTGTACCGCGACAAGTGAGGGTGGAACGAGCGAAGAGTCGGTAACAATTATGATTGATAAAACGGCCCCAACGATTTCTGGCTCACGCACTCCCGCCCCAAATGCAAATGGCTGGAATAATACTGATGTGGTCGTTGACTTCTCTTGCGAAGATGCTCTCTCGGGCGTGGGTACAAATACAGTAGCAGGAGGAACAGTCTCGACTGACGGGGCAGGGCAATCAGTAACTAATAGCGGCGAGTGTGTTGATATTGCAGGTAACAGTGCGGCAAATGCAACTGTTTCGGACATCAATATTGATAGGACTGCGCCAGTGATCGTTATTACCACTCCAGGAGACGAAAGCATGTTTAGTTTCAAAGAAGTGGTGAACGCTTTTTGGTCAGCGACAGACGCACTTTCGGGGGTTGATACGGCGATAGGTACTACCGCTTCTGGCGACCCAATAGATACAAATCCTATAGGCGCTTACACCTACACTGTTTCTGCAACCGACTTGGCGGGGAACATGTCTCTACTAACAAACGACTACACCGTTGTTCCTTACAGCTTCGGTAACTTCTTAGCGCCGCTTAACCTAGCCAAGAAGGACTTCAATAAATTATCTACAATTCCGGTGAAGTTCCAGCTCTTTGGTCTCGGTGGCGGATTCATTCCGGATGCAATAGCGCAACTCTGGGTTGATGGTGTACCGGCAGTTTCGAGTGGATCCGCGAACGCGGAAAACTACTTCCGCTACGATCGAGCTGTGAATCAGTACATCTTCAATCTATCGACCAAGATGCCCGTACTTACTCTAGGTACCCACACGCTTCGGGTAACTCTTGATGACGGCTCAAGCCATGAGATAACAGTCAGGATAAAGTAATACTGATTGAAAAAAGCCCAAAAGTAAGGCACAATAAAACCGCTCATGAGAGTGGTTTTATTGTTTTATTTAACATATTGCTCGTGGTTAGAGCTGCCCTGTCGTCTAACGGTAGGACTCCAGGTTTTGGACCTGGGTATCTTGGTTCGAATCCAAGCGGGGCAGCTCTGGTCGTGAGCGTTAGTAAAATGTATTTCGTATATATCATTGAATGTGTCGACTCTACTCTTTATACTGGTATAACCACAGATGTTAAACGGAGATTTGAGGAACACAAGAGTGGCCGAGGCGGGCACTATACTGGAGCCAAAAAGGCAATGAGAGTAGTGTATAAAGAGAAGCATCCCAATCGGTCATCAGCATCAAAAAGAGAAGCCGAAATCAAAAGTTGGCCCCGCAAAAAAAAGCTTGCATTAATTAACGATTAAATATGGAAATTAAGATTAGTAGGGTGCGGGTTTTAAAGTGATTTTTATGCTTGTGGGTGGTATAATATCGGGGTGATGCTTTTTATTAACTTTATTGTATAAAAATGTCTCAAAAAACTTTTTTCGTAGCACTTTTCGCCCTTGTTCTCACCACAGCAGGTTTATTTACCTCTTCTGCAAGTGCAAATCATACCTGGGGGAATTATCACTGGGCTCGGACTGCAAATCCCTTTACTCTTAAACTCGGTGATAACGTAACTTCTAAGTGGGACGCCTCACTTCTTATTGCGTCTACCGATTGGAGCCTATCAAGTGTGCTCGATACGACCATAGTTCTCGGAGCCACGAACCCAAAGAATTGCAAAGCTGTATCCGGCCGAGTAGAAGTGTGCAACAGTAAGTACGGCAACAATGGCTGGCTTGGTATCGCAAGCATCTGGGCAAACGGTGCGCATATTACGCAAGGCACGGTTAAACTAAACGACACATATTTCAACACCGCCAAATACAACACGCCGGCGTGGAAGCAGCTCGTTATTTGCCAAGAGGTTGCTCACACATTCGGACTAGACCACCAAGACGAAAACTTCACCAACCCAAATCTTGGCACGTGCATGGACTACACCAACGATCCTTCTACGAACCAGCATCCAAATCAGCACGACTACGATATGCTTGAAACAATGTACGCTCATCTCGATTCAGGAACCACCGCCAGCCAAACTCCTTCATCAAACAGACAGGAGGTTGATCACTCTGACCCATCTGCATGGGGTAAGCAAATAAGAACATCATCTGACGGTCACGGAGCGCTATACGAACGTGACCTAGGCAAAGGCAATAAAATATTCACATTCGTTATTTGGGCGAACTAAACAGTCTGGAGTAAGATTGATTTCTGGATGGTTTTATGATATAATTGACGGGTGAGAACAGTTAACAAAGAACTACAGGCAAATCAAGATCAAATATCTCTTCTAGATTTTTTGGGGTCTTTCAATAAAAACATGCCTGCTGGCTATCCCTTAGCGACAGCAGGTCTGTTAAAAGAGTTCAAAGAGTCACATGAGGTGCTTTTCAAAAATGGTGACTCGTGGTCTCTCGATTTGCACCGAAAGAGGTTTATGGATTGGCTCCCCAGAAACATAGAGAGTCGTAATTGACCCATGGATAGTTTTGTAGTATTCTAACTGAACTTCGGCCGGGAGGCCGATTTTCATTTCTAAAAATATGGAGATACGAAACATTGCAATTATTGCTCACGTGGACCACGGCAAGACTACCCTTACCGATGCGCTGATGCGCCAAACGGGTGGAGGAGAAGAGGGTGTCTCTATGGACTCAAACGCACTCGAGCAAGAGCGCGGTATTACTATTTATGCCAAAAATACCTCTGTTTTATACAACGGTACGAAAATAAACATTGTTGATACTCCCGGCCACGCCGACTTCGGTTCTGAAGTTGAGCGCGTCCTTAGAGCAATCGATTCCGTACTCCTCGTAGTAGACGCCCAAGAAGGGCCAATGCCGCAAACTCGCTTTGTGCTTAAGAAATCTCTGGAACTTGGCCTCAAACCCATTGTTGTAATAAATAAAATTGATAAACCAGCGGCTGACCCTGCCAAATGCGAGGAGCAGGTACTCGAACTTTTCCTTGAACTGGGTGCCAATGATGACCAGTCGAACTTCCCGGTGGTTTACGCTATAGGCCGTGAGGGGATTGCCAAGCGCAAACTTACCGATGAGTCTAAAGACTTAATGCCCCTGCTTGACGTGATCCTTGAACACGTGCCCCCTGCCAACAAAGAAGCCGGTGATACTTTGCGCATGCAGTCGTTTAACCTCGGATACGACAATTTCTTGGGCCGTTTGGCTGTCTGCCGTATTTATGAAGGTAGTGTTACTTCTGGGCAAAACGTTTTCGTAAAAAAGCCAAATGGCGAAACTAGGTCAGGCAAGCTAACAAAATTATTTACATTCAAGGGGGTCAGCAAAGAAGATGCCGGAACTGCGCTCGCTGGCGATATCGTGCTTATAGCGGGACTTGCAGATATCGACATAGGAGAGACAATAACTGATTTTGAAGGCGCCAAACCGTTGCCTGCTATTGCCGTTGACGAGCCCGCCATCACGATTAACTTTTTGGTAAACAACTCTCCGTTTGCGGGCAAAGAGGGAAAGTTCGTAACGTCGCGTCAGATCAAAGAGCGCCTCGAAAAGGAGCTTGAGATCAACGTGGGTTTGCGAGTCGAGTTTCAGGCGGCCGATTTGTTTAAGGTATCGGGCCGTGGTGAACTTCACATCGCCATTCTTTTGGAAAATATGCGCCGTGAAGGTTACGAGCTGCAGGTATCACAACCTCAAGTTATTATTCACGACAACAACGGAGTTAAAGAAGAACCTTTTGAAGAAGTTGTCGTCGACTCTCCATCTGAGTTTCAGGGCGTAATTATCGAGAGGCTTGGAGTGAGAGGTTTTATACTTAAGGACATGAAAATCCATAACGAAAGCGTCCGCATCATCTTCGAAGGGCCAACTCGCGGGCTTCTCGGTTATCGCAACCAGTTCGTTATTGATACCAAGGGCGAAGGAATCTTATCTTCACGTGTCGTAGGCTTCCGGCCATTCGCTGGTGAAATAAAGAAGAGGTCTGCAGGCTCAATGATCTCGATGACGGGCGGCAAGGCCCTCGGCTTCTCTCTATGGAATTTGCAGGATCGTGGCGTGCTCTACATCGGCCCTGGGGCGGAAGTTTACGAAGGCCAAGTAATTGGCAATACCTCAAAAGGAGAGGAGATGGAAGTAAACCCAACCAAAAGTAAACAACTCACCAACATGCGTTCAAAGGGGTCGGACGAAGCTATTGACCTTGTCCCCCCATACGAGCTTACAATCGAGCGCGGCCTTGAGGTTATGACCGAAGATGAGTACCTAGAGGTCACCCCCAAGAGCGTCCGCCTCCGCAAACAGTTCCTCACCAACATCGACCGCTCCCGCGCCAAAAGGTAATACTTTTGTTAGAATGTCCGCATGAAAGTTTACGTCTTGGGTAGCACCCATTTTATGAAAGAGATGGTTGAGGCAAAGAATAAACTTTGCGAGCTTGGTCTTGATGGTTGGATTCATCCTCATTACGAAGCTTTTGTTCGGGGCGAAAAACAAGATCACCTTAAGCGCTGGAATAACGGCGAAAAAGCTGCCTTAAAAAGAGAGAATAACTATCTAAAAGTGCATTACAAACATATTCTCGAGAGCGACGCTATTTATATAGTAAACATTGAGAAGAGTGGAAAGGAAAACTATATCGGTGGAAACGTACTAATAGAAATGGGTCAAGCATTTGTGAATAACAAGAAAATATTTTTGTCTAATGATATCCCGACTTATTCTCCTTACGCTGACGAAATTATCTCTATGGATCCTATCTGTCTCAGGGGAAATATCGAGAATATCAAAAACTACACATGAAGGAAGAACAACTAGAAGTTATAAATGAAGACGATGAAGTGATTGGTCTTGAGTCCAGGGAAACTATCCACCAAAAGGGACTTCTACATCGTGAAATTCATGTATGGTTTATAACTCCAAATCGAGAAATTATCTTCCAGCATAGAGCAAAAAACAAAGATACTTATCCAGACAAACTCGACGCAACTGTCGGTGGTCATGTTGAACCCGGAGTGTCATACGAAGAAACTGCTGTCAAAGAATGTGAGGAAGAAACCGGCGTAAAGCTCGATCTCTTAAATCTTAGGCTCGTGAAGAAAATGCGCAAGCAAAGCTTCGATGAGGTTACGGGAATGCACAATAACACCATTCGTGCTCAGTATGTTTACCTTTTTGATGACAACATTAGCGACTTACGAGTTGAGGAAGGCAAAGCGATTGGTTTTGAGGCGTGGCGAATAGATTCGCTACCCAGTCTCTCCAAACAGGATCAAGAAAGGTTTATTCCCATGATATTATCAAAGGAATTTCTTGATTTGTTCGAAGAAGGACAAAAAATATTAGACATGAAATAATTATAAGTATGAAAATCTGTATCTGTTCATCAATGGCGTTTTATAAACAATTCTCGGATCTAAAGAATGAATTAGAGAAATTGGGTCACGTTGTACTTGCTCCTGATATTGAGTTTAAAATCGTAGGAGATGATACTTCAGTGGGTGCATATTTTGACAGACATGGAGGTGTTGACGCTTTTCCTCCCAATCACGAAGTCTGGAAGAAAAAAGGAGATGCCATTAAAAAACATTTTAGGAAAATTGACGAAAGTGATTGCGTTTTGATAACAAATTACGAAAAGAAGGGCATTCAAAACTATGTTGGTGGCAACACATTTCTAGAAATCGGATACGCCTACGGAAATGGCAAAAAGATTTTCATTCTAAATGAGTTGCCAAAAGAATCATCGTACAAAGAAGAAATACTTGGTATGCAACCGATTGTGCTCAATGGTGATATAACAAAAATCTAAAGACCCCTTACTATTTTGCGGGTGTTTTCGATGATTGAGTTTAGGAGGTATCGTGGCTTGTTGATTACAAGATCTTGGGCGGGGAGGTAGGAAACATCCGTGCCCCCAAAGCCTCTTTTGAAGACCGAGACTCCGTGGAATCGATGACCCTTTTCTCCTTCGGGAGCTACCCCCCAAAAGTTGTATCTTTTTATACCCCTCCTTTTTGCTTCTTTAATTGCTTCCCATTGGATTAAGTAAGCCCCCGGGTAGTGCCTGCCGTCCTCGGTGCTTGCGCCATAATGGTAAGCCGCTTCGTCTCCGTAGAAGATAATAAAGGCTTGGGCTAGGATTTTTTCTCGAAGTTTTGCTGTGTACAAGAGAACCTTATCTGCTTTAGAGAACACTTCAAACTGGCTCTCTAAGAACTTATAGCTAAAAGGGACAAACTTCTGTCGCTTCGAAGTTTCGATCTGTAAGTCATAAAAGTTTTTTAGGATTGAAGGTTCGGTTGTCGTTGTAACTTCAACCTCAAGAGACATAGCTTTTTTAATTTCATGTCTAGTAGTTTTTCGCATGCCTGCGAACAACTCATCTTCAGATTTAGTTATATCCAGTTGTGAAGTTAGCTCTGCGTGTAAGTGCATAGGGGCTTTCTTAAACCCATACTTCGCGAAGAGCTCTTTTGAAAAGTCTGACGACTCAAGTTGTGGGCGCACCCTAACGAAGACGCACGACTCTGTTTGCGCAACTCTTTTTATCTCTTCCACGAAAGCTTTAACTAGTTCCTCGTCTTGCCAGTTAATAATTGGCCCGCCTGGTACGGTTAAGTATCTCCCACGCATGGCATCTTCAACGATTGATATCATAACTCCAACTAGCTCACTGTTTTTGTAAAAACCAGTTCTACTGATTTTGTGGCCGATGGATTGGTGAAACTCTCCCCAGTACCACGACTGCAGGAAGTTGGCTTCGGGGTGTTTAGCCAAAAATCCTTCCCACTCATTCTTATCTTCAATTAGTTTTACTGTAACTTGATCCATTGGTTTATTTTAATAGCGATCTCTTCGGCATCTTTTGCGGATACATTTTGATGAGTTGGTAAGTTCAAAATCTGGCTTGAAATCTTCTCCGACTCCGGGCAGGTTCCTATTTGGTAGTCGGTCAAACTCATATGACTTGGCGGGGCAATCGGAGCGTCGTACCAAATGCCCGAAACGTAAGCACCATACTTTTTAAGATAGTTAATCAAACTATCCCTGTTCTTTATGAAGATAGGGAAGCGCACATTGGTCGAATGTTCGATATATCGGCGAGCAGTATCGGAAAGTATCTCGGGATTAATATTTGATGCATATATTTTAGATATTTCTTTCCTGTGTTTAAGATCGCTTTCTAAACGTAGGAAGGCCTCATGCGCCAACTTGCTATACCAGTGGGGTAAACTGTGTAGCTCGCCAGTGTCTTTACCCATTGGTGTAGGTAAAGCTCCGGACTCTCTCAAGACAGCGTGAATAAGCTTGCCGATGCCGATTTTGTAAGTGGCTCTTATAAAGTAGGTGAAGATAGGGTAGACACGATCCATCAACTGTTGGCCGATCCCAACTTTCTCCAGACGAACATTTCTATCTTGGTAGTTCTTGTTTCGTGTTATCAAAGCTCCGCCTGAAACTCCATCAATAATTTTGCTTTTACCAAACGACAGCATAACGAAGTCACCGACATTTCCAGCCTCTCTCTCGTCTTGGTATTTTGTACCCACGCTGTGCGCCAGATCTTCTATCAGGGGGATGTTTCTTTCTTTACAGAACTTCTCAATCTCCGTCATATTGCACGGGTATCCCAAAGTATTCTGAAGTATAAGACATCGGATGTCTGATATAAGGGTGCTGGGAGAGAAGTTTAAGTTTCTGTCATTGATATCTAAATAAATAGGTTTATAGCCGGCGTTCACAACTGCTTTATAAACCGCATAGCAAGTAAAACCATTAATACCTACCTTTGAGCCAGGAGACAGACTAAGATTTTTCATTGCCAACTCAAGTGCCTCTCGGCCTTTATAAGTTAGTACAACTTCGCCGCCATATCTATTCTCTAAATATTTTTTTAGTTGCTCTGAATAGCCGGGATTGCTGCCAACGACTAATGCCTTCCAAGCAAAACGTAAATCGTAGTTTGAACCGATAGAGTTAAATACGTTCATGCTATTTCAGAAGTTATTATATTTACCACTTCCTCTGTGTGGGTGAACTGGGGTGAGTGTCGAGCCCCTTTGATTATGTGTAGTTTTGACCCTTTTATGTTTTTGTTCATTATTATGCCATCAGCAAGGGGAGTGCTCTTATCTTTTTCTCCCCAGATGATTAAAGTAGGTGTGTTGATCTTTGCAAGTTCTGGTTTTAAATCTACCGAAATTAAGTTAGCCATTGTCTCGCGCATTTGGGGCGTGGCGTCCGGGTAGTCTCTCTCTCTTGCTAATTTGTAAATCATCGAGCGTAACTTCTCGGATGAATTTATTTTTTTGCCAAACTTAGCCAAAGTTTTAAATACAAATCTTTTCGCGCGTATCAGGGGGCCATTTGGCCTAATACCCGCAGAGTCTATTAGAACAAGCTGTTTTACTAGGTTGGGATATTCTAAGCTAAAAGCTAAAGCTATACGTCCTCCGTTTGAATGACCGACTAAAGTAACTTGTTCGCCTGCGGTTTTTTTCTTTAGCCACTCCACGTAGTCGGGAAGTGCCCACACTTTGTCTGTTTCTTCGGTTAGGCCAGGGATGTTAAGTATTACAGAGGATAATCCTCTGTAATTGAGTAGGCGAGTAAAATCATTCCACTTTTCGGTAGAGTATGCCCAGCCATGTAGTATGTAAATCTTTTTTAAATCTGCCATTGCTTTCTTCTTATTTGCCAAACTTTTTCCCTTCGGCAAAGTTTACTTGCGTCACTCCTGTCGGCTAGTAAGTGTTCGACCACCCCCTCCAAAAACCTGGCACCCTTAAACAATATAATCTCTCTGCCTTTTAGATGATTATTGAGATAGTCTAGGATTTCGCGAGGAGTAGTAAACTTTTCGATCTTGCTAGCATCTCCAAGTAGCGACTTCAATTTAGGATAGGTGTATTCGGACACTCTCGGCCCCATTAGAATTATATTTGATAGTCCGACTTGAGCTACAAGCTCGGCCAACTTTTCATGCTCTTCCTTTTCTTCCTTCCCTTGCTCGAGCATGTCGCCTAGAACTGCCCATTTGTTATTTGCCGGATATTTATCAAACATATTTAGGATTACAGTCATACTGTCGAGATTAGCGTTATAGGAGCTATCAATCAATGTTGTATTTTTTACTCCACTAAAAACAGAACTTCTACCGGGCGGGAGTTTAAAGTTAGAATAAGGAACGGGGGTTATGTCTAAGTATTTAAGTAACTCATTAGCCATGGCTAATGAGTAGAATGTTTCTTCCGGCAGAAGTGCGTTAATTTCGTACTCTTTACCACCGATCTTAAATTTAGTGTTCGAATGCCCAAGTTCGTAACTTTCAAGCTTCTCTGCTTTCTTTATATTAATAATCTGAGTTTTTGTTCTGTGTAACTCTCGAGTGAGTAGACTCGAGTCGCCATTAACCATGACTTTCCTTGTCGTGTATTCTAAGAAGTGACCAAACTCATGCGCTATCGCTTCTTCAACAGAAGGGAACTCCTTGTTGGCTACGAGTTTATCAAAGTTCATACTGTGTGTTCTTGATGAACCGACCCACAGCGTTACTTCAGGATTTAGTAAACTTGCTAGGAACTTTCCCTCACCGGGGCGATCGCAGTCGGCTTCTACAACGTAGAGTTTTTCGGGGTAAGGTTTTTTGAAAGCTTTAAATGGTGCCAACAAAAACAAAATAGGCCACTCGGTTATAAGTAGTTCATTGCGTTTGAGTCCTAAAATATCGAAAGGTATACCATAGGCGCTATTGGCGTGGTGAGAGTACTTGGCTAGGTTGCCCAGCTGTGTCTCTACCATGTGAAGTAGGGTTGTTTTACCGCTAGAGCCAGTAACTACGATAACCCGTGGTTTCCAGCGGGAAAGTTGGATTTTGGCGAAAAATCTAAAGTAATAGGCTATGGGGAAATAGAGCAACTTCTTAATTTTACCGAGCATCCCCTTATACTATCTGGTTTAGCCACCATATGCCAAATGTATGTTATATTTCCTTGGTGAGATTTGCCAAAACGAAAGATAGACTGAAAAGATTCTTTGCGCATTCAAAAGTAAGAAAAGTTTTAGGGGTCATATTTGTAATTATAGGATTTGTCGCTTTAGTTACGCCCTTTACTCCAGGATCATGGCTCATAATCGTGGGCCTTCTTATTTTGGGTGTCCGCCACCCGCTTTTAGATAGAGCAAATGCCATCGTGCAAAAAATATGGCAAGCAATTAAATCAAAGATCGGTAGTGTTTGGAATAAAATTCGCCGCCGCAAAAGCTCTTAACGAAAAGTAGTTGATTTGGTATAGTTAGCTGGATGAATGTTTTTATAGAACTTTCTGTTATTGTTTTTGCTGTTGTTTTGATTTCAATATTGATACGGCTTCTTCGCCAGCCACTTGTGGTGGGGTATATCTTAGCTGGCATTATTGTCGGCCCATATTTTTTAAACATTCTTCACTCAACGGAGATCGTCGAGCTATTCTCTAAGATGGGAATCGCGATTCTTCTTTTTATCGTTGGGTTGAGCCTAAAACCAAGTGTTATAAAAGAAGTTGGTATGGTCTCTCTTGTGACTGCGATAGGCCAAGTTATATTTACCTCGATAGCTGGGTTTGCCATTTGCCGTTTGCTCGGATTTACGCCCATCATATCTATATATGTTGCTGTTGCCCTAACATTTTCGAGCACGATAATCGTTCTTAAGTTACTTTCCGACAAAGGGGATATGGATAACCTCTACGGTAAGATATCCATGGGGTTTCTCCTCGTCCAAGATTTAATTGCGGCATTAGTTCTTGTTGCTATATCAGCCTCAGCTTTCTCGAAAGGTTCTACTTCTTCAGACTTTGTAATTTTTGCGCTTAAAGGGATCGGGGTGCTGGTTCTAATCTTTCTCGTTGTACGTTACGTTTTGCCAAGATTCGCAAACTTCATATCCTCTTCGCTCGAATTTCTTTTCCTCGCGTCAATTGCTTGGGGTCTCGGGCTCGCGTCGTTATTTCACTACTTGGGTTTCTCGGTCGAGATAGGTGCTCTTGTGGCCGGTGTGTCGTTCTCACTTTTACCATTTGCCGACGAGATTGGCTCAAGACTTAAACCACTTCGAGATTTTTTTATCGTTCTCTTTTTTGTGTTTCTGGGTTCGCAAATGGCTTTCATAAATCTGTCTTCAATGATATGGCCGAGCATACTTCTCTCGTTGTTTGTACTTATAGGGAACCCATTAATCATGATAATTCTCATGAACCTTTTGGGGTTCCAGTCTCGTACGGGTTTTTTGGTTGGTCTTACTATTGCTCAAATAAGTGAGTTTTCGTTGATACTTATTGCCCTTGGGGTAACCTTAGGCCACTTACCCGCTGAAGTATCGACTCTGGTAACCTTTGTTGGACTTCTTACTATCGCCGCCTCGACCTACTTAATAATGTACGCCGATGTTTTGTATACCAAATTACGCCCGGTACTTCGTTTTTTAGAGTGGAGGAAATCTCCACGGCTCGTTCCAGAGAATCAAACGATACTTGACGCCATAGTTTTTGGTTTTGGAAGAGGCGGAGAGAACTTTTTGGGTGCGGTAAAAACTTTAACTAACAAATACCTTGTGGTTGATATTGATCCAAAAGTTGTTAACCAACTATCCAAGAATAGTATCCCCCATCTGTACGGGGACTTAGAGGATGCGGAATTTTTAGATAGCCTGCCACTTTCTTCTATAAAGCTCATCATCTCTACTGTGCCAGACTTTAGGGCAAACAAGTTGCTTGCCGAGAAAGTTTGCAAGTTAAACAAAAAAGCCACCTTAATTGTCGTGGCTGGTACGGTCAGAGAAGCTCGTGAACTATACAAAAAAGGAGTGACCTATGTTGTTATGCCCCACTATCTAGGTGCTCAGTTCGCCGCTCGATTGATTGCTACCCACGGCTTTAATCCCACGAGCTTTATTTCGGAGCGAGAGGTACACACTCGCTATCTTGCCAAACATGCTGTCAATCTTTGACGCAGGATGTGAATAACTGTCGGTGCCATTTGTGTTAAAGTACAAAAGTGAATAGGAAATTTCCGCACGTTAATGTTGTTATTTTAGGAGCTGGGTTTGCTGGCGTTTACGCCTATCTGCGTGTTCTCAAGGAGTACAAGAACGATAAAAGAGTTCGCATTACGCTTATAAACAACAAAGATGAGTTTGTTTTCATACCTCTCATACACGAAGTGGCCACGGGGCTACTTTCTCCTGCTGGAGTTACTCAACCAATTCGCACTCTTCCTACCGCCTCGAATGTAAGGTTTCTAGAAGCCGACATAGAAACGTTAGACCTAGATCGCAAAGAGGTTAAGGTTACATACCCAAACTACTCAAAAGACCACAAAAAAGACGCGAGTGAACTTGAGCGAGAGACTATCCTCTACGATTTTTTGGTTCTTGCTCTAGGATCGGAAACAAACTACTACGATGTACCGGGGGCGCGAGAGAACACCCTACCAATAAAAAATCTCGATGATACCAAGAAAATAAAGAATCATTTGATTGAGCGTTTTGAAGAGGCCGAAATGCTCACAAGCGAGAACGAAATTAGGCGCGCGCTCAGGTTTATCATAGTAGGTGGTGGTCCCACTGGTGTGGAAATGGCAGGGGAGATAGCAGATCTCGTGGTCAGTGAACTGGCACTTGCTTTCCCCAGAGTATCTGGTATGGCGAGTATCGTTATAATACAGGGAGCTCCACGACTCGTTCCACAAATGGACCAGTGGTTTAGTCGTAAGGTTGAAAAGATTCTTTATAAAAAAACTAGAACTCGCATTCTCTTGAACGCCAGGGTAACGAAGGTTGAACCCGGGAAAGTTTTTGTAGGCAACGAAAGCATTATTACAGATACAATAATATGGACGGCCGGTGTAAAGGCAAAATATTTGGATATCGCATCAGTGCACCCAGTAGAGTTCGAAAAGAAAACTGGCCGAATCAAAGTCACTTCATTTTTAGAATTGCCTTATTATAATGGTGTTTTTGTTATAGGAGACCAAGCTTGGGTCCACGAAAAAGACGGTCAAGCTTATCCTATGCGAGCACAATTTGCAGTAAGAGAGGGAATAGTCGCGGCCGAGAACATCGTCCGATCTTTGCAGGGGCTTAGTTTAAAAGAGTTCCACTTCCAAGACCTTGGCTTCATACTTTCGATAGGCAAAGGCGGAGCTCTTGCAAAAATAATGGGAGTAAGATTTAGTGGGCCTATCGCGTGGCTTATCTATCGAGCTGCTTATTTAACTAAGGTTGTCGGCGTAAGAGCCAAAATGAACACACTTCTTGACTGGACTCTCAATCTTTTTGCTCCACGAGACATCTCGAAATTTTAGTTTGTCGTATGGTAGTATTGACCCGTGAAGCTTCCCAGAAACAGGGGTGATGCCTCTACGATTCTCCTTATAGCCGTTCTACTAATTGGCTTCTTGTTGGTTGGTCAGTATCTCGCGACATACTTACCAGAATGGTCTGGAGAGACTGTTGACTTGGAGACCGAGTCTCCAAGTGGAGGCGAAACCTCCCAGCCTGAAGAGGTATCTTTCACTACGCTTTTGCAAGGGTCAAATGGGGGGTTAGATGAGCGGGGGGCTTTGGTTGTTCGTGATAAAGATGAGTGGGCAAGGCTCAAAAAACAACTTGGGAGCGGTATTATAGAAAACAAAAGTATCGACTTTGATAACGATATCGTTTTGGCCGCTTTCTTTGGACAGAAAAACACAGGGGGTTATATAATTCGTATTGAGAAAGTTGAAAACTCTGGAGATTTAACTACGGTGACTATTAGGGAAACTTCTCCGTCGCCAAACTGTGTAGTTACCGAAGGCCTGACCACGCCGTACCATATAGTTACAATTTCCAAAACGGGCGACCAGATTAAATTCGTTTCTGTAGAAGATACTGTATCCTGTAACTGATGTTTACATTTAATATAGAGAAAAAAATACCAGGGTCTTTGGGAAGAGCTGGTGTGATAGAAACTCCTCATGGCCAAATTAAAACACCGGCCTTTGCTGTTGTGGGTACCAAGGCGAGTGTTAAATCTGTACCACCTGAAGCACTTAGATCTCTCGGAGCTCAAGTGGTTTTATCTAATACATATCACCTATATCTTCAGCCCGGTGATGAAATTGTTGCCAAGGCTGGGGGTTTAGGAAAGTTTATGAACTGGCGAAAAAATGACGGGGAGATTGGCCCCACGATGACTGATTCTGGTGGCTTTCAGGTTTTTTCGCTTGGGGCTGCTTACGGGAAAGATATTTCGAAGGTTGTGAAGATCACTGACCCATCGCTTTTGATCCCCGAACGCTTTGACGATTCGCTTGCTCCGCGCTTGGCTAAAATTGGTCAGGACGGCGTATCATTCAAGTCGCATTTGGACGGTTCTATCCACTACATTACTCCAGAGCGATCAATCGAGATCCAGCACAACTTGGGGGCGGATATTATTTTTGCTTTTGACGAGTGTACGTCGCCTGCAGAAACTGTTGCCTACCAAAGCGAAGCCCTTGAGCGTACTCACCGCTGGGCAGAACGTAGTCTTAGGGAACATATAAAATTGGGAGGCGGTCAGGCTTTATTTGGGATAGTCCAGGGTGGACGTGATGAGAGTCTCCGAAAGATGTCTGCAAAAATTATCTCTGAAATGCAAGTAGAATTACAAGGTTTTGCGGGGTTTGGTATTGGTGGTTCTTTTGCTAAAGAAGATATGTCGACTGCGGTTAAGTGGGTTAATGAAATCTTGCCGGAAGATAAGCCTCGGCACTTGCTTGGTATCGGTGAGCCCGAAGATTTGCTTATGGGCGTTGAAAATGGCGTGGATCTTTTTGATTGCGTGGCTCCTACACGATTAGGCAGGAATGGCACTCTTTATACTCACTCGGGGAAAATTAATATCGAGAACAAAGAGTATCGCGAAGATTTATCGCCTGTTGAGAAAGATTGTAAATGCCACACCTGCCAAAACTACACTCGAGCCTATGTGGCGCACTTATTCCATGGTAAAGAGATCTTGGCGGGGACTCTGGGTTCGATTCACAACATCCACTTTATTGTTAATTTGGTTAATGATATTCGACAAAGTATAATTGACGGCAATTTTGCGAATTTAAAAGAGACGTTCCTAGTAAAATATAAAAATGGCAAATTTCAAGATAAGCGCAAAATTTAAGCCAGCCGGGGATCAGCCCCAGGCAATTGAGGCTTTGGTGAAAGGGCTTGAGAAAGGGTTGAGGCATAATGTGCTACTTGGGGTTACGGGTTCTGGCAAGACTTTTACTGTTGCGAATGTAATCGAAAAGATTCAGAAGCCTACCCTTGTAATAGCTCACAATAAAACTTTAGCCGCACAGTTGGCGCAGGAGTATAAAGAATTTTTCCCAGAGAATGCAGTTCACTACTTTGTCTCTTACTACGACTACTATCAACCAGAGGCCTACATGCCGATTACCGATACTTACATAGAAAAAGATGCGCAAATTAATGAAGAGATCGATAGGCTTCGCCACGCCTCAACCCAAGCATTACTTACGCGTAAAGATGTAATTATTGTGGCATCAGTGTCATGCATATACGGACTTGGAAGTCCCGCCGAATATGAGAACGTTAACATCAAAGTTAAAACTGGCGAGCCCGCATCTCGTAATGAGTTTCTGCGAAAGTTAACCTCGCTTTACTACAAGCGCACAACCGCAGACTTAACTCCGGGTACATTCCGTGCGATAGGTACAAGTGTCGAAGTGATGCCTGTAAGTGAACGCGTTATTTACCGTATCGTAATTAGCCGTCCGACCGCTACATTTGTAGCGGTCGGACGGCTACAAATCATCGAGAATATTCAGGTCATTGATCCCATTAATCAAACAATCTTAAATACCCCAGAGAGTTTCTTTATTTTTCCGGCTAAACATTTTGTTACGTCCAAAAAAGATAGAGCTCGAGCAGTAAAAGCTATACTTAAAGAACTTAGCAACCAGGTTGCTAAGTTTGAAAAAGAGGGCAAGTTACTTGAAGCCGACAGAATAAAGAGGCGCACCTTAATGGATGTGTCGATGTTGCGTGAAGTTGGGTACTGTTCTGGAATAGAAAACTACTCTCGGCACCTATCTGGCCGTACTGCTGGTGAACCGCCCGATACTTTGTTGTCGTATTTCCCTAAAGACCTGCCCGACGGTCAGGCGGGTTTCTTAACTGTCATAGACGAATCGCATGTGACGATGCCGCAGATTCGTGGTATGTACGAAGGCGACCGTTCGAGGAAACAAACTCTTATAGAGTATGGCTTTCGTTTGCCAAGCGCGCTTGATAACCGCCCGTTAAAGTTCCCAGAGTTTATTGATCGTGTTGGGTCAATTGTGTATACCTCTGCTACGCCGGGCAAATACGAGCTTGAAGAAGCTCCAAAGGACGGGCAGGTTACCCAGCAGATAATTAGACCAACGGGGTTGATTGACCCGGAAATCGAAATTAGGCCAGTAAGCCAAAGGTCGGACCTTAAGAATTCAGAAAGGTCCGACCTTGAATACTACCCTGGCCAAGTTAAAAATATGATCGAAGAGTCGAAGAAGGTGGTGAAAAGGGGCAACAGGGTTATCGCTACGACCCTTACTAAGAAAATGGCCGAAGATTTAGCCGGTTATCTTAAGGAACAGGGAATGAAAGCGGAGTATCTTCACAGTGAGATTAAAACTCTCGAGCGTATAAAAATATTGACCGAGTTTAGAAGAGGTACGTTTGATGTTCTTGTGGGGGTGAACTTGCTACGCGAAGGGCTTGACTTACCGGAGGTATCTTTCATTGGGATATTAGATGCTGATAAGGAAGGGTTCTTAAGGTCAGAGACTTCTCTTATACAAACAATTGGACGCGCGGCACGCAACGTGGAAGGTAAAGTTATTTTGTATGCTGATAAAATTACAGATTCAATTAAAAAAGCAGTTGGGGAGACAAACAGAAGACGGGAGATACAGGTTGCTTATAATAAGAAACACGGGATTACTCCCGAGACAATAATAAAAGAGATCAAAGACATTACCGAACAGTTGGAAAGCGAGCACGATAGGGCTGTCGCAGAGCTTCTCGTTATTGATAAGCGAATGTACGAGAAAGATCCCAAAAAACTAATAAGGCAAAAAGAGAAGGAGATGGTCGCGGCCGTCAAAGAGTTAGATTTTGAAACTGCGGCAATCCTTCGCGACGAAATTAAAGCCTTGAGAGGAGAGGTATAAAAGCGAACGGCCCGGCGCGCGTGATGCACACCGGGACCGTGGTTCTGCTGACGCCGACGTCAGCTTCGAGGGAGCTCGGCTCGGAGGTTCTGGGTTTTCCACAGACCTCGCCCGTCGAGCGTTTCGAAGGTGACCCACCGGAGAGAGCCAATGTCCTCGTCGTAGACGGCGACGTGACGAACGGAGCTCTCGAGCAGGCTCTGGTCGGCGAAGTACTTCTTGGCGAACCGGAGTGCCTTGCCACGACCGATCACCTTGCCCCCCTCTTCTTGCAGGAGGATGGGCGGGATCTCGAGCGTGAATCGGTGGAGATCGGTCTCGGTCATCGGCTGCGGAGCGGTCTGGGCGGCGGCTTGCATGGGCGTGTCCTCTGTGGTTCGAACGTGATGGGGCCGGGTTAGGGGCTAGGGTGAAGTATATCATATCTAGTAATAAAAGTAAAGGGGGCCAGCACGCAAGCGCGCCAGCCCCCTTCATCACTCCCTCACGATCAGCGTTAGCCGTTGTCAGCTGATGCTGCCGATGATCTCGCCCTGCAGTCCGTGCTGGGTGAGGACGTCCTGCGCGTTCCGTGCGCTGGTCGCGCGAAGAAGGTGCTCCTGGCCCGTTCCTGGCTCGATGCCAGCGGCTCGCAGCTTTTCCTTCAACCCTGGTGGCCGTCCTGCGACGACCACCCTGAACGTCCTCTCGTGACCGTTCTTCATCTCGGCGTGTCCCCTACTTCTGGTTTTTGAGCAGTGATTAGTCTCACGGGGATCCGGTGTGTCTGCCTTTTTTGGTAGTGGCTTTGATTGGCCATGATTGGGGCAGTCCAGGCATTCCCTCGTGAGCAGGTACGGTTCTCTTTGAGCATACTCTTCTCGACATCTTCGGTCAATACGAGTTATACTCATGTGCGTGTTAACCCCTATAGTAAATGTAGGGGCCTATATTTATGGCAAAAGATAAGATTATTGTTAAAGGAGCGCGGACGCATAACCTAAAAAATGTGTCGCTTGAGATGCCTCGCAACAAAATGATAGTTTTTACGGGCCTTTCAGGTTCCGGTAAGTCTTCTTTGGCGTTTGACACTATTTTTGCCGAAGGGCAAAGGCGATATGTCGAATCACTTAGCGCCTATGCTCGGCAGTTTATTCGCCAGATGCAGAAGCCGGATGTGGACGAGATCGAAGGTCTTTCCCCAGCTATTTCGATCGACCAGAAGTCACGCTCAAATAATCCGCGCTCTACTGTCGCCACCATAACTGAAGTTTATGATTACCTGCGTGTTCTCTACGCAAGGATTGGTAAGCCGCACTGTTTGGTCTGCGGTTTGGAAATCGAGAAGCTTTCCACCCAAGAGATTTTAAATTTTATCGAAAAGAGAATAAGCGAGGAGAAGGGCGATGGCAAGAAAATCAAAGTTATACTTTACGCTCCCGTAGTGCGTGGCAGAAAGGGCGAGTATTACCAGTTGCTTTACGATCTTTTGGGCAAGGGTTACTCGAGAGTTAGGGTTGATGGCAAAGAGCACAGTTTGCGAGAGCAGATAATTCTCGACAAAAACAAAAAGCACAGTATAGATGTCTTGATTGACGAGTTTTTGCTTGAGGAGTTCCAGGTTAGCAAAAAAGAGGCGCGTGAACAGCTTTCAGAATCGGTGGAACGAGCTCTGGGCGAGGCCGACGGGGTGCTTAAGGTGTACTTTAGTCCGCCTGTCGGACGGGCAGGCGGCTCGGGCGAGGAGATCCTCATGTCATCTAAATACTCTTGCCCGCGAGACGGATTTTCCTACCCTGAAGTTGAGCCACGGCTTTTCTCATTTAACTCTCCATACGGTGCTTGCCCAACTTGCCATGGCTTGGGTACGAAGCACCTCTTTGGAGAAGATCCGTGCGATGACTGTAAGGGGGCACGACTACGCAAAGAAGCACTAAACGTACTTGTGGGTAAACGAAATATCGTCGATCTCACGGCAATGTCGATTGATCATGCCAGGGACTTCTTTCTCGAGCTCAAACTATCGGTTCGCGACAAAAATATCTCTAGCGTTGTAATGCGGGAGATTCTTGACCGACTGACATTCATGCACGAAGTGGGCCTCGACTACTTGGCGCTTGACCGTAGGGCCAATACTCTCTCGGGCGGTGAAGCGCAAAGGATAAGACTTGCCTCACAGCTTGGTTCGCGGTTGGTGGGAACACTGTACGTTCTCGACGAACCCACGATTGGTTTGCACGCACGCGATAATCATCGCTTGATAAAAACCCTTCTCAACTTGCGTGATCTTGGTAATACCATAATTGTCGTTGAACATGACGAAGACACTATTTTTGCCAGTGACTTTATGGTTGATATCGGCCCGGGTGCGGGAGTTCACGGTGGAGAGATTGTGGTTGCCGACGAAACAGAGAAACTTTTAACTGCCAAGCGAAACACCTTTAACTCAATTACAGTCGATTACTTGAGAGGAGAGAAGCAGATTGAGATACCCGATGAACGGCGAACTCAAGATAAGGGCAAGCTACAGATAAGGGGCGGCAAGGTCCACAACATCAAACATCTTGACTTGGATATTCCACTTAGCAGGTTTATTTGTTTGACGGGCGTTTCTGGTTCAGGCAAGTCGAGCTTGATGTACGATATTGTTCACAAAAACTTACAGGTTCGGTTCGATCGTAAGTATCGCTCTAATGAAACTTTAAATGCGGCAAGTTTCCAGGGTACAGAATATGTGGGCAGGGCCATCTTAATTGACCAGTCTCCCATTGGTCGCACGCCGCGCTCAAACCCCGTGACTTACACCGGAGCATTCCTATTTATGCGCCAACTTTTTGCTGAGACTGAAGAGTCCCGGTTTCGTGGTTGGGGGCCAAGCCGTTTTTCTTTCAACGTGAAGGGTGGCAGGTGTGAGACGTGCCAAGGAAACGGGGAGATCGCCGTTGAGATGCACTTTTTACCAACGGTCTACGTGCCGTGCGATGTTTGTGGTGGCACACGATTCATGAAGGAAACCCTAGAGGTTAAATATAAGAAAAAGAATATATATGAAGTTTTGAAGATGACTGTTGAAGAGGCACTAGATTTTTTTGTCGATATCCCTGCTATATCAGATCGTTTGAGTACTCTTATGGATGTAGGCTTGGGTTACCTAGAGCTCGGCCAGCCTGCCACGACGCTTTCGGGCGGTGAGGCTCAGCGTGTAAAAATATCTTCGGAGCTTTACCGACCCCACATACAAAAAACGATCTATCTTCTCGATGAGCCTTCAATCGGCCTTCACTATGAAGATATTAAAAAACTTATAGAGATTCTTGATCGTCTAGTAAAAAAGGGCAATACAGTTTTGGTGATTGAGCATAATATGGAGATTATCAAGTCAGCCGACTATGTAATTGATATGGGACCCGATGGTGGCAATGGAGGCGGGCAGGTTGTAGCGAAGGGAACTCCAGAAGAAGTGGCTCGTGCCAAGGGTTCTCACACAGCCGGGTACCTCAAAAAAGCTTTGGGATAGAAAAAGTTGACAAAGATTTTAGAATAAATAAGATTGTAGTGGGTACGGAAGTGGCGGAATGGTAGACGCTAAGGTAGCTTCGACCGCAAGGCGTTGGGATCAGGGGTTGTACCTCTGTGAAATCGTCGTTCGTGAAAGCGAACATGTAGAAGCTGTCGAGTCGATTGGGACGCCGCGAGAGTCCGATAAAAGACCCCATGCGCGCATTAGGGGTTCCCGTGGGGAGTTTCGCGCAACCCACGGCGCAGGGGCAGTCCTAGACAATTGCAGGTAGAAATCCTGCCTTCCGTACCTGTTCTCGGTTAGAGCGGCTCTCCTTCGGGAAGAGCCGCGTTCGTTTTTTATCCACTTAAATAAAAACTTTTTAAATAAGTCTGTTATAATTCGCATATGCGAAAAATAGCGGAGAGAACATTAGAATTAGTGGCGAGAGTTATTTTGGATGAAAATCCGAAACTAAATACTACGGACATTGTTCTTGCGACTATTGCCATAGGTGGTTTTGTTGTTGCCGTTGGTTATTTCCCTGCTTTACTTGCTGCGGTGTACGCATTGAGATCTGATAAAAAGTTTTCTAAAAAACATATAAGTAGTGCTTATCACTCTTTGATTCGTCACGGAATCGTTGATTTTTCGAATGGTAAACCGCATTTAACCGAGAAAGGGAATAAAAGAATGAGCGAATTAGAGATTGACACAATTAAGATTAAAAAATCATTAAAATGGGACGGTAGGTGGAGGTTGGTGTTTTTTGATCTTCCAGTTAGATACAAAAAAGTTAGAGATGCATTTAGATTTAAACTAAAGAAACTTGGATTTAAGCAGATGCAGAAAAGTGTATGGATCTTGCCATATAAATGTAACGAGGAGATAACGTTTGTTTCGGAGTATTTCCAGGTTTATAAGTACGTAAATTATGTTGAGTGTTCATTTATAACCGACGAAAGGCATTGGAAGAGAGAGTTTAAGATATAGTTAGTATTCTGCTATTTTTCGCATATGCGATTTGTAGCGGAAGTTTTTAGATTCAGATCGGTTGGTAAACCAAAAAAGCGAAACCGCCGGGCGGCTGCGCATCGTATTGCTACAATGTGCGGCCACCTCGGCGGTCAGCGGTTCCTCGGATCCTCCGGCGGTGTTGGTACGGCTTCGGCCATTGGGGGTGAGTCGTACGACTCGTAGGCGGGAAGAGGAAGTGGTCGGTGATCCACGAACATGCCCTTCCAGTAGATTCCCACCCAACCAAAACCAGCGCTTTCGTTGTATCTCCCCGGAATCCAGTAGAGTTGCCAGCTTGTGATCTCGAGATCAGGATGGTCTCTCTTGAACTGATCCCGTATCTGAAGGGCGAGTACGGGATCCGGCAAGCCATCATGGTTGACCGGAATGTATGTGCAGTTACCGATTGTGACCTCGAGGGTCAAGTCGATCCCGTTGAGTGCTGGCGGTTTCCGCTCCACAATCACCGACGTCTTGCGAGCATCTGGTGGGGTTGTGGGTTGGTCACACCCATTGAGTGTCACGAGCGTTGCAAGAGCAATCAGAGCGAACACGATTCTTCGCATTTGTCCTCCTTGTCTCGTTTTGGCGAGACGAAATTGGTCCAAAACAAATTACAGCATATTTTTTAGTAAACTACAATAGGCAG
>Ga0209542_10003596_pt1 | contig 32956 bp, 43 predicted proteins | sample RifCSPhighO2_01_FD_184028 | JGI IMG/M metagenome (GOLD analysis project Ga0209542, IMG submission 184028) | Soil microbial communities from Rifle, Colorado - Rifle CSP2_plank highO2_0.1 (SPAdes) (version 2) | ecosystem: Environmental > Terrestrial > Deep subsurface > Rock core/Sediment ... | reverse complement strand
ACTCTCACTTATTGGGGGTTATGGGAGCCATCAGAAAATCTCCAAACCGTCTTCCAAGAGTTCGAATCCCAAAATCCCGGGGTCAAAGTCAACTATGTCCAGCAGTCACCAAAAGATTATCGCGAACGCTTACAAGCCGCCATCGACCGCGGCGAAGGACCAGACATCTTTCGTTTTCATAATACCTGGGTTCCTTTGCTTAAAAATAATCTTGCCAACCTTCCTTCTTCCGTACTAACCAACACCGAGTTTGAAAGCACCTTTTATCCGGTCGCTGCCAAAGATTTACGCCTTGGTGACAGTTATGTTGGTATTCCTCTGATGTTTGATGGCTTGGCTCTTTACTACAATAAAAATATTCTTTCAGCCGCCGGTAAAACCCCACCCACCACCTGGGAAAACTTACGTCAAATCGCCGCCGAACTCACTCTCCGTGACGACCAGGAGAAAATTATTCGTTCCGGAGTGGCCTTGGGTACTACCGCTAACGTTGACCACTGGCCGGACATCCTCGGTTTAATGATTCTCCAAAACGGAACCACTCCTGCTCGGCCTACCGACCAACTTGCCCAGGATGCCCTCGCCTTTTACACCCTCTTTAGCCGCACCGACAAAATCTGGGATGAAACCCTGCCATCATCTATCCAAGCTTTCACTCTCGAAAAAGCGGCCATGATTTTCGCTCCTTCCTGGCGCGCTTTTGATATCAAATCCAAGAACCCCAGTCTTGATTTTGCCACCGTTCCCGTCCCTCAACTGCCTAAGACCAATCTCACTTGGGCTAGTTACTGGGCAGAAGGCGTTTCCTCGGCCACCACCAAAGACAAGCAAGCCTATGGCTGGAAACTCCTCAAATTTTTATCTCAAAGCGACCAACAAAAGGCCCTCTACACCGCTGCCAGTCAAACCAGACTTTTTGGCGAACCCTATTCCCGAAAGGAGTTAGCTAGTCAATTAACTAACGATCCCGTTGTCGCCGCCTATCTTACCTCCGCCCCTACTGCCCAAAGTTGGTATTTGGCCTCCGCCACCCACGACAACGGCGTCAACGATAGAATCATTAAGTATTACGAAGACGCCATTAATGCCATAAACCAGGGTGAAAATCTTGAAGACGTTACCACCACCGCCGAACAAGGCATTACCCAAGTCTTATCCCAGTTCGGTGTTCCCTCCCGCTAACCGCTTTTCCTAAAAACCCTATCCACTATTCGCTATTCACTAATCGCTTGTGTATCATACGAGTTGTGACCAGACTAGAAGCCGCCATCGTCAATACCCTCTGCTACGCCGACATCTTTAAATATCCTTTAACTGCCAGAGAAATCCATCGCTATCTTATCTCCCGCCGACCCACCCCTTCGTCCTCATTTGCCTCTGGCCTCTCCGTGTTGCTAAAAGTCCATCTCACTCAAAAAAACCGTGGTTTCTACTTTCTTCCAGGCAGAAAAGTCATCGTCAGCCGCCGCCTCTCTTTAAGAAGGGTAAATCACGAAAAATACACCCGCGCCCTCCACCTTACGTCCTGGCTAAAATTCGTTCCCACCGTCAAAGCCATTTTTCTTACCGGCGCCCTGGCTATGAATAATAGCGATCGAAACGATGACATCGACCTTATGATTATTACTCGTACTGGTTATCTCTGGAGCACTCGCCTTATAGTCACCACCATCCTAGATCTCTTCAATGTTCGTCGCCGCCCCCATCAGTCGGAAGTTAGCGATAAAGTTTGTCTTAACCTTTGGCTTGACGAAAACTATCTTCAACTGCCACGCGCTATGCAAAATCTCTACACTGCTCACGAAGTTGCCCAAGCCAAGGTTCTGTGGGATAGGGGAGAGATAGCCAACCGTTTTCTCTGGGCAAATCGTTGGATTCTCAAGTATCTCCCCAACACCCCCCTTCCCTCACCGACTCCTTCTCTATACCCTATACCCTATACCCTATACCCTAATTTTTTCGAATCCCTTGCCTACCACTTCCAACGTCGCTACATGAAGTCTCGTCAAACCCGGGAAACCATCACCTCTCACTCCGCCTTCTTCCATCCCAAGGACACCACCGCTTGGGTTATGAGAGAATACCATCAAAGAGTAAGCCAATACTTATCAAATTCTTAATTCCTGATTCATTCGCTTCTGGCTTTAGATTAAAGCCAGAAAGAAAATACCGCTTTCAGCTTTGCTGAAAAACTCTGCTTTTGAGCCAGAGCAGTTTATAATTCTTTAGACCAATGAAACTAAGAGCCCTAACCGACATTCTGCCCTTTGTCAAACCAGCCAAACTCAAAGGCCAAACCATTGTTCTTGTCACTGGCGTCTTTGACCTCCTTCACCAAGAGCACGTCAACTTCTTAAAGAAAGCCAAAGCTGCTGGCAACATCCTTGTCGTTGGTCTCGAAACCGACGCCCGCGTCAGAGAAATCAAGGGAGAGAAAAGACCTATCAATCGTCAGGCAGTCCGCCTCAAAAACCTGGAGAATCTCCATCTCGCTGACTATGTCTTCCTTCTCCCTCAAGCCTTCAATCGTCAAGGACACTGGGAAAACTTTATCGCTACTCTTAGGCCCGACATTTACGCCGTCTCCTCCCACACCAACTACTTAGCCAACAAAAGAAAAATCATGACAAAATTCGGCGGGGTAGTCAAGATTGTCCACCAATTTAACCCCGCCGTCTCCACCACCCAACTCCTCAACCGTAAGTTAGATAACGAGTCATAAGTCATTATTCATAACTTGTTCTACCTGCTTGCCCTCCGTAGTCCTGAGTTTATCGAAGGACAAAGGAGGGTGCTACCTTTCTATCGTATCTGCTATCATCATAGTATGCTCGAACTTTTCGTCATTTTTATCTACCAGCCCTTTTTAAATCTTTTAGTCGGCATTTACTGGGTGTTGACCAAGATTCCTACTGTTCGCTACGCCGACATGGGTATCGCCGTCATTATTTTCACCATTGCTCTGCGTTTCCTTATGCTTCCTTTAACTATTTCCGCCAGCCGTTCCTTAACGGAGCGTCGGGACATCGAGGATAAACTCAAAGAAATTAAAGACAAACATAAAAATGACCCCGTTGCTCTCCGCCGGGAAACCAGAAGTATCTTCAAAACCAACCGCCGCGTCGTCCTCGCCGAGACAGTCAACCTGGTGATTCAGGTAATGATTGCCTTCATGCTCTGGCGCATTTTTGCCAAAGGCTTACTTGGAGAAGACCTTCACTTACTCTATGGTTTTATGCCCGATATCCCTCAACCCTACCACCTTAGTTTTCTCAATGCTTATGACCTCACCCACCCCAACCTTACCCTAAACCTCATCCAGTCCCTGATGATTTTCTTGGCAGAAATGATCAGTTTAATCACCAGCCCCTTTCCGGTTAACAGAAAAGACGTCATTCGCCTTCAAATTGTTTTGCCAGTAGTCTCCTTTCTCATTTTTTCCCAACTCCCTGCCGGCAAAAAACTCTTTATCATCACCAGTTTGTCTTTTTCCCTGGTTTTTATGCTAATCCGTCAGGTCCGCTACCTTATCTATAAATACTTTACCCCCAAAGAACCCACCCCCTCTTCTGTCCCCAGTCCGATTCAGCCTGGCGAAGGAACACTACCTCCAAGTCAGTAATTTCCAGTAGCTTTATCTCCGCCCTATCCCTATACCCTTTACCCTATTCACCCGTCCCTTGCACCCCACCCCTTCCAGGGATTACAATATCACTACAACTCTAATTAAATTCTCTCAAACGTGCCCACCAGCAATTCACTTTTGAGGGAATCATGTGTCTGACACCACGATCGACATGGATTGTTTTGTTTTTGTCAGGCATGTGTTTAGTGAGCGAGAGAGACTACAAGAATAAATAAGGTAACGAGCGAACGTCCCAAAAAAGGGAAATGCTGGTGGATAATAAAAAAAGAGTATGGAATTCGATCGTCTAGTAGTTGGATTTTTAGTCGATGAAGTCGTCGGCGGTTTTTTTATTTCCGTCCCCCCCGGCCACATTGCCTGTGTTTACGATCGGGGCAGGGGAGTGCTTCATAAAGTCTGGGGTCCCGGCCTTCATCTAAAAATCCCCTTTTGGCAAATTGCCAAACTCTTTAACGCCCAGATACTTGAGTACACCATCAGAAAAGGCTTTGATTTCACCAACAAAGAAGCCTTGGGCGACGAAGAAATTCACACCAGCACTAAAGACGGTCATGACGTTGAAGTCGAAGCCTCGATTCTTTTTAGAATCGACAAGAAAAACGCCCCCGAACTCTGGGAGAATATCGGCGAAAATTTTGTTTCTAAAGTCGTCCGCCCCATCTCCCGTTCTCGAGTGGCTTCTATCTTATCAGAGTTTAGCGCCCAAGAGATTAAAGCCAACCGCACTCGTATCGAGGCCCTCTTAAAAGAAGAGTTAAACCGTGAATTTGGCGACAAAGGTTTAAACTGCGAGGGTGCTTTGCTTTCCGAAGTTCGCGACCTGTCTCGCTCCAACGGCCAAACCATTATAGAACCCCAAACCCAGACTGCCTAAATAACTGCCAGAAACCTATGTTAGGCCCAGATCTTGAACAATTCTTGGAAACCCAACTCCAAAGGCCGGAAGTGCAGACGTATTTCCGTGTAATCGCTCCACTGCGTCGCTTAAACGATCAGCTAAAAGCAATCACAGCTGCAACTGTTGAAGAATATCTGGATAAGTCCGGAAAACTGTTTGAGGAGGCAACCATCACTATTGCCGAGCAGTATGGGGTAAGTAGAGGAAAAGTAGTCGCGGAGTTTTGGAGCCTTAAAGGTAGAGGCTGGTTTGACCCAGTAACCATTGATTGGGATACCTGTGCTTATGCTCCGCCCGACGACTGGTAACAAGGCCTTGACAAACAAGCGTTGCTTGTTACAATAGCAATCGCACTTCATAAGTGCTAATTCCTTGGTAAGTATGTGACTATTTGCTTATAAAGCAATCTAATTAATTATGTTCAAAGGAGACAATATGGTAAAAAAGACCACTAAAGCAACTAAATCTCAAGTTAAATCCATTACCCCTCATAATTTGACTCCGCTTCCCGGTTACATTTTAGTTGAACCGGTTTCCGCCCAAAAACGAACCGATTCCGGCATTTACTTACCTGACACCCATGACGAAAAACCCCAACAGGGGACAGTTTTGGCCGTCGGCGACGACTGGGTTACCGAACATGGTGCCAAGATTAAACCTCCGGCCAAAAAAGGCGACGTCGTCGTCTACAAGAAATGGGGCGGCAACGAAGTCAAAATTGGGGACATCGAATACCAATTCCTCAAGTTCGAGGATATCTTAGCCATAGTCAAATAAATTACTAATCGCTAGTGGCTATTCGCTAGTCGCTAGCTCCTGAAAGGAGCTTTTATGGCCAAACAACTCTTATTTTCTGACGATGCTCGTCATCAATTATTAACCGGCATCAACAAACTCGCCAAAGCCGTCGTTACCACCCTTGGCCCCAAGGGGAGAAACGTGGCCCTAGACAAAAAGTGGGGTGCCCCCAACGTCGTCCATGACGGTGTTTCCGTCGCCAAAGAAATAGAACTCGAAGACGCCTTTGAAAACATGGGCGCCCAACTGGTCAAAGAAGCCGCCTCTAAAACCAACGACGTTGCCGGCGACGGTACTACCACCGCCACCCTTTTAGCCCAGCAAATAGTTCAAGAAGGCATGAAGCACATTACTGCCGGCAATAACCCCATGATTATGAAGCGCGGCATCGATAAAGCGGTAGACGCCGTTGTTGAAGAGTTAAAGAAGCTGAAAAAGGAAGTCAAGGAAGAAGACTGGGAAAAAGTGGCCACCATTTCCGCCCAGAGTGAAGAAATCGGTAAAAAGATTTCCGAGGCTCTAAAGCTAGTCGGCAAAGATGGCGTGGTTGAGGTCGAAGAAGGCCAAACCATGGACATCGAGATCGAGCACAAAGAGGGTATGGAGTTTGACAAAGGCTTTGCCTCCCCTTACTTTGTCACTGATACCGACAACATGGAAGCCGTCATCGAAAACCCCTATATTTTGATTACCGACCAAAAAATCTCGGCCATTACCGACCTCTTGCCCTTCTTAGAAAAACTGGTCAAAATCACCAAGAATCTGGTTATTATTGCCGATGACATCGAGGGTGAAGCCTTAGCCACCCTGGTGGTCAATAAGCTTCGGGGCGCCTTTACTGTTTTAGCGGTCAAAGCTCCTGGCTTTGGCGACCGCCGTAAGGCCATGCTCGAAGATATCGCCATCTTAACCGGCGGTACCTTCATTAGTGAAGACACCGGCAGAAAACTCGACTCGGTTACTCCTGAAGACTGCGGTCGGGCCGACTCGATCCGCTCCGACAAAGATAACACCAGGATTGTCGGCGGCAAAGGTACTAAAGCATCCATCCAGGCTCGCTTAGCCGCGCTTCAGCGCGAAAAAGACCGCACCGATTCCGAGTTTGACCGCGAAAAGCTTGACGAGCGTATCGCTAAACTTTCGGGTGGTGTGGCCGTTGTTAAAGTCGGTGCCGCCACCGAAATCGAGCTTAAAGAGTTACAAGAACGCGTCAAAGACGCCAAAGAAGCCACCAAAGCCGCCATCGAAGAAGGCATTGTCCCCGGCGGCGGCGTCGCTCTCCTACGCGCCGGTCGAGTTCTCGACAAACTCATGGGAGACACTGACGACGAAAAGGTCGGCGTCAAAATAGTTAAACGCGTTCTCGAGCAGCCTTTACGTTGGCTAGCCAAAAACTCCGGTCAAGACGATGGTTGGATTGTCCGCGAGGTTTTGGCCAATAAAAACGTCAACTTTGGCTTCAACGCCGCCTCTAACCAGTTCGGCGACATGTTGGCCATGGGTATTTTAGACCCGCTCAAAGTCACCCGCACTGCTTTGCAGAACGGCGCCTCGGTAGCCGGCATGATCTTAACTACCGAAGCCTTGGTGACTGATCTTCCCGAGAAGGAGAAAAGGGAAGCTGGCGCCACCCCCGACATGGGCGACATGGGAATGTAGCCAAGTCTGTTAAGGAGACCTGGCTAATCCCGTACCCGAACCCGATTTGCGAAATGGCTGAATAAGCAGTCTGCGCAAAATCGAGTCAGTAGTACTGGGATGAAACGACAAAAGTTTATTAGTCAAAGGGCCGCCTCCGCGGCCCTTTCTGCTACAATCATTCCATGAAAACAATTCTTCTAGTCGGAAGCATCCTTACTGAACGCCAATACCTAGTCGACAGAATTGCCTCAGCCGACCAAGTTGCTTACGCTTCCCAAACAAACATCATAACTAGTAGCAAAGTTATTAATGCCGGACGCATCCTTGCTATTAACCACCAAGTAAAAATGTACGGCACTATCGGCGCCGACACCGACGGCACAAAAGCCCTTGCAGACTTAATTTGCTATCATATTGACCCCAACCTAATTGTCACAAAACCCAAAGCTACAACCGGTCAAGTACTTACTATCACTGACAGGGAGGGTAAAACGGCCATCACTCTCTATTTAGGAGCAAGTAGTCTTACCGGAACAATTTCCCCAAAGGTAGTGAAACAATTTGATTGTATGTATCTAGAAACAAGTTTGCCTCTTAAATCTCTCTATCAGCTTATTTCCACAGCCTCAAAAGTAAAAACACCAGTCTTATTGGACTTTCCCAACCAACAACGAGAATTCAACAAGATTTTCTTAAGAACTATTGATTTTCTTATGCCCAACCGCCAGGAAGCAGAACTACTCTTAAATACTAAAATTAATACCGTCGCTGATGCCCAACAAGCAGCAGTTACTCTCAAAAAGTTCACTCGAGGAACAGTTATCATCTCTATCGACAAAGATGGCTGCATAGTTCTTGACTCTAAAGCAAACCCACTGCACATTCCTTCCAAAAAAGTAACTATCCACGACACTACCGCCTGCGGAGATATTTTCCGGGGAGTATTCCTGAGTGAATTTCTTAATTCTCGCAATCTTAACTTAAGTGCTCAAAAAGCCACTCAGTTGGCAACAGAATCAATAAGACATCTAGGAGTTGATAATTCCATAAATGAAATCAGTAAGAATTATAAGTTGTTACTCCAATCAAACGAAACTGCCACTTCTAATTAAATAAAAATATATTGTTATGCCAGAAGACGAACTAGTTCGCAATCAGCAAGCAATCCTGGAAACGAAAATTGCTGGTCCGATAACAGTCGGACAAATTGTTGACGCAGTTTCCAATCAGTATGATTTTGACGGTCATAAACCAGAGAATTTACACCAATTACATCGAGGCTTGGAAACAACCAAGTTTACTTTTTGGGCTGGTAAAGAACCACTACTCCTTAAAATCTATGATAGTTCCGCCAGTAGACCCCCAAGATTTAGATTGAGAAATGTCAGTGGCCTAGAAACAAAGTTAAAAGAAGCAGGAGTACCTATCTCCGAAACCGTTGAAACCAAAGATAGGCATAGTTTCATCACCCTTGAAGCCAGGCCAACTCCGAATCGGAAGTACCACGTTGCCGCTGCGGTCTCGAGAGTCTTTCCCGGCCACGTTCTCACCAATCCCAGCGTAGAAGACGTACAAAAAATTGCCGAGTATATGGCCAGGATCCATCAGATAAAAGATTACGGAGTTGTTCCTGCCATGGACAGTTGGTCTTTATTAAGACTGGTTAGGGCAGTTGATAACCACCAATACTTTCCTCCCGAAGGGTTAAAGGATATTTTAACCACAATAAATCCAACAGTAGATAAAGTCAGAGCACTTGGCCTCGATGACAAAAAAAAGTTTCCTCAAACTCTGGTTCATGGAGATTTGCATTCCTTCAATATTTTAAAGGAAGAAGGAGGCAAATACTGTATTTTGGATTTAGGTTGCATGGACCACGAGCAAAGGTTAGCCGACTTGGCAATTTTTATGTCAAATACCTGTGCAGATTTCACCGACTTAGAAAAAACAACTAGGTTATTTTCGGCCACTACCCAGGCTTATGAGGCTCGTAATCAGTTGACTCCCAGCGAAAGGCAAGCTCTACCGGTACTTATTCAGGCCAATTATGCTATGTTTGCCTTAAGAACCGCCGAACTTCTTCAAGCTGATCCTGACGATCAAGAGATTAGAGACTGGCACAAGCATGGCATGAAAGGGTTACAAATAATGGAAGACGTGAAGGTTTAGTTATTTCCTCGGCAACATGCCGTCAAACCGTAGCATTGGTGTTCCGCCAGTTACTCCCTGTTTTGTCAAAAACGAATGAACTCCCCAGTTACGCAGTTGTGTTTCAAGCTGGTAATGATTGCAGTCGTCCGGCCGTTGTTCTAAAAGTGTTAGAGTTTGATCAAACAGCATTGCCCCAACCCCTTGTTTTTGAAAGTCATCAGCAACTCGTATTGTGTGGATAATAGCATCACGCGGAGCAGTAAGTATTGAAGTCAGGATAAAACCCACCACCTCATCATCTTTATTTTTTGCCACCAAACACACACAATCATCGCTTTCAACCATTCGTCCCAGCGCTTCTTGACTATAAAACCGAGGCGATTGATCCCCGGTATCAAACTCCGGTGTTGCAATACCAAGCTCCCAAACCAGCTCAATATCCTTTGCTAGCATCGGCAGTATTTCCACCAATTTTTCGCTCATCGCTCTGGATTATACGCCTTCTAGCCACATTTCTGCTACAATCAAGCCATTAGTTTATTGGAGGTTATATGCTCAAATTAAATGCGGTCATGCTCGGTTCTGCCCAGCCTAAAAAATTGGCTGACTTCTACCAAAAAATTTTAACCACCAAACCCGCCTGGTCCGAAGGCAGCTGGACCGGTTTTGAAGTGGGCGGTTTGACCTTATTTATCGGCTCCCACAGCCAAGTTAAAGGCAAAAGCAAACAGCCAGCTCGGGTTATCATTAACTTCGAAACCAAAGAGGTCGAAGCAGAATTTGCCCGTATCCAAAAACTGGGCGCCAAAGTCATCGCTACACCCTATCACCCCATGGAAGACGAAAACATGCTCATCGCTACTTTCGAAGACTCCGACGGCAACTATTTCCAACTCGTCAGCCCGATGTAGTTCTCCAAAGAATGCATCCTCGATTGCCAATTGGAAACAGGGCGTTGATATTATAGCCTTATGGATTTTAAACAGATTACGTCTCCCGATGGTCAAAACCACTGGATTCCCAAAGACTTAACCCTCGTCTTTCCAAAAACCCGTACTCTCGATAGAAACCATCTTCATTTTCTAGTTTACATTCCTTGGGAAGATAAATATTTCGAAAAAATCCCGCCCCAGTACCGAGAATTCTTCAAATACGTTTTGTCCTATCTAAAACCAAGGACCACCGACGTCCATATTGCCTGTGTTTTTCCGTTTCTTAAAAACCTTACCGAAGAAAAAAAGATTAATGAGCGGGTTATCGCCCTCGCCCTCATTCTCCACGATTCTGGCTGGAGTCAGTTATCGGAGCAAGAAATTGCCGCTAGCCTCGGTGTTTCCGGCCTCAAACTCACCAAAAAGGCCTCCGCTCCCAAAGAAAAACACGCTCTCGAAGGTCTCCGCCTTGCCAAGAAAATTTTGTCAGAGTACCACTTTACCCCACCACTCACTGCTCAAGAAAAACACCTTATTTACCAGGCAGTTCGCTACCACGATCAGCCAGAAAAAATTGCTCTCAATCATCAGCTTCCCGAAGAAGTCAAAATTCTTATCGACCTCGATCACCTCTGGTCGTTTACCTTCGAAAACTTTTGGCAGGATACCGTCAGAAAAGGTGTAGATCCGGCTAGCTATCTTGGTAACTTAAAGATAGATTTAGCCGCTTATTTTGTCACCGATACCGGCAAAAAGTTAGCCAAGAAATTGTGGCAAGACCGACGCACCGAAGTGACCTCGTTTAAACGGCATCTTCCTTGACTCCACCTTTAGTTCTCCCTACACTGATAGTACTCAATACTACTGTTCAAACACACCGGAGGGGAGGTGAAATACATGAAAGGACTGCATATAGTAGCCTTCACCCTGGTTGTCATCGGCGCCCTAAACTGGGGTTTAGTCGGACTTTTTGATTTCAACTTAGTCGAAGCCCTCTTTGGCCTCCGCTCTGGCCTGACTCAATTGGTCTACGTTCTCGTCGGCGCCTCCGCTATCTACATTTTTGCCACCCATCAAAACGACTGCAAGATTTGTGCGGAAATAATGGGCGGGAAGAAGAAAAAATAAGAGAGCCAACAACGTCAACTACCCTTCTCTTACTTAAAGAGAATTATTTCTTTTGGTTTTTAAACCTTGTCCCCTTTCCCAAAATATAGTACCGTAGTTATTCATTAATCATTATTTCAAGATACTAATAATTTCTACCTTAGCGAAACATAAACCGTTAAAGTTTTTATTTTCTATTTTACTCATTACTTTCGGAGGTTTTATGCACACCTTACCCCAGTTACCGTATGATTACGCCGCCTTGGAGCCGTCTATCGACGCCGCCACCATGGAAATCCACCACCTCAAACACCACCAGGCGTATATTGACAAATTAAACGCCGCCATTACCGGCAAAGCCAACCTCGAGGCAATGTCTTTAGAAGATTTAGTCAAAGGTGTCAACTCCCTCTCCGACGACGTCAAAATGGCCGTCAGAAACCACGCCGGCGGCCACTTTAATCACTCGTTGTTCTGGTTGATGATGAAACCGGCCGGGGGAGGGGAACCAACTGGTAATCTCGCTACCGCCATCGCCACTACCTTTACCGACTTTGTCACTTTCAGGCAGAAATTTACCGAAGCTGCTGCCAATCGTTTCGGCTCCGGTTGGGCTTGGTTGATTGTTACCGCCGATAAAAAACTGGCTGTTACCTCCACCCCCAATCAGGACAATCCTTTAATGACAGGTGTGGCAGAAATAGAAGGTACTCCCATTCTCGGCCTCGACGTCTGGGAGCACGCCTATTATTTGAAATACCAAAACCGCCGCCCCGAGTACATCGAGGCTTTTTGGTCAATCATCAATTGGCCCCAAGTCGAAGACAATTTCAAGAAAGCCACGAGCTAAATTATCTTTAAAGGATCATCTCTGCATTCTTGCAGGGATGATCCTTCCTAGACCATACTTCATAATTCCAACCTGTTCTACCTGTACTACTTGTCCTACTTGCCTGCCCGCCGTAGCCGTATTTGACTCGGGCGAAGGAGGGTGTTACCTTTCACTTATATGCTCCGTCAAACCCTCCAAACCCAGCTCACAGAGGCTTTGAGAGCCAAAGATCAGGTCAAACTCGACACCCTCCGCTTCATCTGGTCTCAAATCAAAAACGCCGAGATAGACAAACATGCTGACTTAACCGATGAGGAAATCGTCAAACTCATCACCAAAGAAGTCAAAAACCGTAAGGAAGCCATTGACCAATTCAAAACCGGTAATAGACAGGACCTCGTTGATCAAGAAACCGCCAAACTCAAGATTTTAGAGGTTTATTTACCCCAACAAATGTCACCTCAGGAAATCGAGCCCATCGTTGCTAAAATCATCCAATCCGGCCTTACCGAATTTGGTGCTGTTATGGCTAAAGTCATGGCGCAAACCAAAGGTCAAGCCGAAGGCTCACTCGTCGCCACAATCGTTAGAAAAAAGTTAACTTAAAACTCAAATGAGCTTAAAGAGGTTCATGAAGAGATCCTGAAACAAGTTCAGGATGACAGAAACGGATGGTAATGGAACGAGCTCTCGAGTCATGCTGAATTTAATTCAGCATCTGTTATTAGGGAGGAGGTGAGGGAAATGGCAGGCAAAAGCAAAAAAGTGGGCATGGTTACCCACTATTACACCAACATTGGCGTCGGCATCATCAAGCTGTCATCAGCTTTAAAGGTAGGTGACACTCTCCATTTTGAAGGCGCCACCACCAACTTCGACCAACCTATCAAAGAAATGCAGTACGCCCATAAAGCCATCGAAGCCGGCAAAAAAGGTCAGGAAGTGGGCATCAAAGTCGATCAAAAAGTCCGTGACGGTGACACTGCCTACCTCGTCAACTAGCCAATTGACGATTTCTTCTTATCCTGTTAAACTTCTACTGTTTTAGTAGGAGTTTCATGCTTTCCATTTCCCGAAAATCCGACTACGGCCTGCTCCTTTTGACCCTGATCGCCCGCTCGTCTCGAAACCGCTACCTCTCCTTAAAGCAACTCTCCGTTAAGAATCGTTTACCCTACAAATTCATTTCCCAAATCGCGAGTCGTTTGGCCGCCGCCGGCATCTTGAAAAGTCGGGAAGGCCTTCGCGGCGGCTATCGCCTCAACCATAAACCAGAAGAGATTAACGTGGCGAAAGTCTTGGAAATTCTCGAAGGTTCGGTTGTTGCCGCCACCTGCCAATCAGACAAAAAGTGCGCCTGTCAAAACATCTGCCTCCACCAAAAAATCATGACGAAAGTTTCTTCCGCCATTACCCAAACCATGCAACAGTACTCTTTGGCAGATTTAGTCAGGGGCAATTCAGCATGAACCAAGTCATTCTTGATGTCGAAACCAAACGCGCCTTCAACGAGGTCGGCGGTTACAAACCCCAGGCACTCGGGGTCAGTTTTGTCGGTACCGTCGTTAGGGAAAGTCAAGGCCAAGGTAAAAAACAGGGTTATTTTGAAACTGATTTATCCAAACTTTGGCCCGTCCTCGAAAAGGCCGATGTTATTATCGGCTTTAACATTATCGATTTCGACCTTCCCGTCCTTACACCCTATTATCCAGGCAAAATCAGTCAATTGTCGGTGCTTGATCTCATGGCTAGGCTTGAAACCAGCGTCGGCCACCGCGTCAGCCTCGATGCCTTGGCAGCCGAAACTCTTGGCATCCAAAAAGCCGGTACCGGCCTGGATGCCTTAGAATATTTTGAAACCGGCCAACTCGACAAACTTTCCGAGTATTGCCTTAAAGACGTCGAAATTACTAGGGATATCTACGATTACGGTCGCACTCACGGCATCGTTAAATTTCTAAATAAATGGAACCGCCTCATTGAAGCTCCGGTCGACTTTAGCTTTACTCCAATGAAACATCAAGGCACCCAGATGACTTTAGGAGGCTTGTGAAAAAGAACTATTCCCTAAAACCTATTCCCTATAACCTAACCATTAAGGATCTTCGCGTCTCCGTCGACAACAAAGAAATTGTCAAAGGGGTTAATCTCACTGTCAAACCAGGAGAAATCCATGCCATCATGGGCCCTAACGGTAGCGGCAAAAGCAGTCTGGCTATGGCTTTGATGGGACACCCGACCTACAAATTAAAAGTTAATAATGAAAAGTCAAAAATTATTCTTGACGGAAAAGATATTAGTGATCTGCCGCCTCATGAGCGAGCCAAAAAAGGTTTATTCCTTGCTTTTCAATATCCAGTTACCGTCGCCGGCGTCAGCGTCCAAAATTTTCTCCGCCAAGCCCATCAGGCCGTCAATGGTAAATCACCCCAGTCTATCCTGGAGTTTCGTCAATCATTAACCCATACCGCCAAAGAGCTAGGTATTAAACCGGAACTCTTAAGCCGTTCTTTAAACGACGGCTTCTCCGGAGGAGAGAAAAAACGCTTAGAAATCCTCCAACTTCTTACTCTAAGACCAAAATTCGCCATTCTTGACGAAACCGACTCTGGCCTGGACATCGACGCCGTAAAAGTTGTGGCTAAGGGTATTAAGACAGTAGCCCAAAAATTCAATACTGGCATTGTCATTATCACCCACTATCAGCGCATTCTCCGCTTTATCAAACCAGACCACGTTCACATCATGGTCAACGGTCAGATCATTAAAAGTGGAGATTTTCAGTTAGCCCATCAAATCGAACAAACCGGCTATAAAAATTTTCTAAAAGCTAAAAGCTACGAGCTATAAGCTAATTTCTATGTCTCGTTTTGCTCCCATCCCACCACCAGCTGTCAATATTAAAGGTTTTGACCAGAATTATTTGGCCGGCTTTGCTAAACCCATCGACGACTATGTCTTTAAGAGTCAACCTGGTTTATCAGAAACGGTGGTTGAAGCTATTTCCCACTACAAAACCGAACCCCCCTGGATGCGGCAGTTTCGTAAAACCGCCCTAAAAATCTTTGCCACCAAACCCACTCCCACTTGGGGAGGAGATCTTTCTGCCATCGACTACGATAGGATTTCTTATTACCTTCGCCCCACCGATCGTCAAGAACAGCGTTGGCAAGACGTTCCTAAAGATATCAAAGATACTTTTGAACGCTTAGGTATACCCCAAGCCGAAAGAAAAGTCTTAGCCGGCGTCAAAGCCCAGTACGACTCCGAAGTTGTCTATGGTTCCATCAAAAAAAATCTGGCCCAAAAAGGCGTCATTTTTTTGGGTATGGATGAAGGCCTTAGAAAACACCCAGACTTGGTCAAACACTATTTTGGCAAGCTCATCCCGCCGGCAGATAACAAATTTGCCGCCTTAAACAGCGCCGTCTGGAGCGGCGGCAGTTTTGTCTACGTCCCCAAAGGCGTTGAAGTTAAACTGCCTTTACAAGCCTACTTTAGAATCAACGCCCCCAATGCCGGCCAATTCGAACGTACTCTCATCATCGCCGACGAGGGCAGTAAAGTTCACTATGTCGAAGGCTGTACCGCTCCCGCCTATTCTAGTCAATCGCTTCATAGCGCCGTCGTCGAAATTTTTATTAAAAAGGGTGCCCGCGTCCAGTACACCACCGTCCAAAATTGGTACAAGACTGTTTATAACTTGGTTACTAAACGTGCCTGGGTGGAGGAAGAGGGAGAAATGATTTGGACCGATTTCAACATGGGCTCCCGCCTCACCATGAAATATCCTTCGTTCCTGCTGGCCGGCAAAGGCGCTCGGGGAGAAACGCTCTCTATGGCCTTGGCCGGCGCTGGTCAACATCAGGATGCCGGCTCCAAAGCTATTCATCTTGCCTCCCATACCACCAGTACCATTATCAGTAAATCCATCAGTAAGGGCGGCGGCCGCACCAGCTACCGTGGCTTGGTTTCCGTAAGCCCCACTGCCAAAGACGTCAAAAGCAAAGTTGTCTGCGACGCCCTCATTCTTGATTCAAAGAGTCGTTCCGACACCTACCCCACCAACCGCATTTTAAATAGTGACGTTACCTTGGAGCACGAAGCCACTGTCAGCAAGGTAGGGGAGGAACAACTATTCTATTTAATGAGTCGGGGTTTGACCGAGGCAGAAGCCAGCAAAATGATTGTTTCCGGCTTCGTCGCCCCCCTCATCAAAAAATTACCCCTCGAATACGCCGTCGAAATGAACCGCCTGATAGACCTCGAGATGGAGGGAAGTGTCGGATGACAACTTTTAACGTCAAAAGAAACCAGCACCAACGAATTATTCTAAAAAAGAGTGGCCACTATCTCATCAACTTAATCGGCGCCGGCGCTTCGGTCGAAATTCTTGCTGCTCTAAGCGCCAAAAGTGATCAAACCTACGACCTTACCATTACCACTCATCATCAAGCTCCCCACACTACCTCAACTACCCTCATCAAAGCCGTCGCTCAAGATAACGCCACCGTCAACTTAACTGGCACCATTAAAGTCGCCAAAAAAGCCAAAAACACCACCGCCTTCTTAACTGAAAACATCTTACTTGCTTCACCTACGGCCAAAGCCAACGCCATTCCCAATTTGGAAATCAGAACAGACGAAGTCAAATGTTCCCATGCCGCCACCATCGGCAAAGTCGACGAAGACCAGCTTTTTTATCTCATGAGCCGGGGGTTATCGAAGAAAAAATCAGCCCAACTCATCATTGACGGCTTTCTGCAACCAGTAATAGAGAGAATCAAGAATTCCTTCGCCACCGCTCAGGATAAATCCGAATCAATAATTACGGAAAGGCACTATGCTTGATGTATCAAAAATCCGCCAAGACTTTCCTATTTTAAGCCGTAAAGTCAACGGCAAAACCCTCATTTATCTTGACAACGCCGCCACCAGCCAAAAACCAAAACCAGTAATCCAAGCCATAGTTGACTACTACGAGCATCACAACGCCAACGTCCACCGTGGTATCCATACCTTAGGCGACGAAGCTACTAGACTTTACCATCAATCTCGAGACCAAGTGGCCAAATTTATCGGCGCTGATACCGACGAACTCATCTTTGTCAGAAATGCTACCGAGGCTATTAACCTGGTCACCTGGACCTGGGCCTTTGACCACGTCGATAAAGATTCAGAAATCATCCTCACCGAAATGGAACACCACAGCAATTTCGTTCCCTGGTTGCAACTATCAAAATCTAAAGGCGTCAAACTCCAGCTTGTCACTATCACCAAGGATGGCAGGCTTGACCTCACCGATCTTGAGGCCAAACTTTCTCCAAAAACCAAACTCGTCGCCATCGTCCACTGCTCCAACGCCTTAGGCACCATCAACCCCATTGCCGACATTGTCAAACGCACCCGTCGCGTCGGCGCCAAAGTTTTAGTCGACGCCGCCCAAAGCGTTCCCCATCTGCCTATCAACGTCAAAAAACTGGGTGTCGATTTCTTGGCTTTCTCCGGTCACAAAATGCTCGGCCCCATGGGCATCGGCGGCCTCTTTATCAAAAAAGCCAGACAAGAGGAAATGGGCCCTTTTTTAACCGGCGGCGGCATGATTTCCGAAGTTTATTCCCACCAGGTCACCTGGCAAAAAGGACCCGAAAAATTTGAAGCCGGCACTCCCAATGTCGCCGGCGCTGTCGGCCTCGCGTCCGCCGCCGCCTATCTGACCAAACTCGGCCTGGCCAATATTCGTCACCATGAAAAAGAATTAGTCACCTACGCCCTCGCCCGCCTTCAGGAAGTCAAAGACCTCACTCTGCTTGGCCCTACTGACCCCGAAGTCCGCGGCGGCGTGGTTGCTTTTACCGTGAAAGGCATCCACGCCCACGACGTCGCTCAAGTCCTAGACCGTCACTTTGGTATTGCAGTCAGAAGCGGTCATCATTGCACCATGCCTTTACACCAAAAATTAGGCATCGCCGCCTCAACCCGCGCCAGTTTCTACATTTATAATACGAAGGAGGAGATAGACCACTTAATCGAAGGTCTCACCAAAGTCAAACAGATTTTCCAATAAATAATTTTAATCTCCTATCTCCTATCACCTATAACCCATTACCTAATTCTATGGACGATTTCTACCACGACACCATTCTTGATCACTACAAACACCCCCGCAATTTCGGTGAGTTAAAAAAACCGACGGTTACCGCCCGGGAAACCAACGCCAGTTGCGGCGACATGATCGAAATGGACCTTAGTATCAAAGATCAGGTTATCACCGATGTTAAATTCAAAAGCCTTGGTTGCGCTCTCTCGACAGCCGCTGCCAGCCTCTTAACTGAAGCCGTCAAAGGCCAGCAGACAACCACCGTAAAAGAATTAACCCTCGATAATATCAACGACCTTTTGGGTATCACCGTCAGCCCTACCCGAGTCAAATGTATCCAACTCCCGCTGGCTGCTCTAAAAGCTGCTCTGTCCCAGTTATAGTTATGACTAAGCCTCCACCTTCCTTGAATCAGATTACTAGCCTCCTCCAAAAAGGTGGCGTCATTATTTTTCCCACCGATACTGTCTGGGGCCTAGGCGTCAGTTTAAAAAGCTCAACCGCCATTAAAAAACTCTACCATCTTAAGCATAGGGAAGAGGGCAAACCCACAGCCGTTCTCGTTGGCAACCAAGTTCAGGCTGAAACTTTAGCTCAATTTTCAAATAAGGCTCGCCAGTTAGCCCAAAAATACTGGCCCGGCGCCCTCACTCTGATTGTCAGGGCCAAACCAAATCTACCTTTATCCATTCTCGGACAGGGAGGTACGATTGGTCTCCGCGTTCCCCAAAGTCATCTAGTCAGGGATATATGTCAGGTTCTTGGTACCGGCCTCGTCGCCACCTCTGCCAATTTAAGCGGCGACCACGCCCCCATCCGTAAAAGCGACATCAATCCCCAACTAATCAAGTTAGCCGACGCGGTCGTTGGCGACGACATCAACATTAGATCCGGTCAGGCTTCCACCGTCGTCGATACCACCACCAAACCATTAACCGTTATTCGCCAAGGACCAATAAATATCAATGAAAATTAAAACCATTGCCGTCGGCAGCCTCAATCCCGTTAAACTCGCCGCCGTCAAGACCGCGATCAAAGATAAGTTAATCAGAGTCAAAGTAGTGGCTGTTGACGTTGACAGCGGCGTTGACGGCCAACCCCGATCAGACGCGGCTACTCGCCTGGGGGCTCTAAATCGCGCCCACGCTGCCTTAAAAGCCGTTAAGTCTGATCTTGCTATTGGCCTAGAAGGCGGCATTATTATTAACCGTCGGGCAGTGTGGAATACCGTCTGGTGTTGTGCCGTCGATAAGCAAGACAGAATCAGTCTGGTTAATGGCGAGCGCTTTATCCTCCCCCAAAAAATCTCTACACCAATTAGACAGGGGATAGAGATGGGGCCGCTGATGGATGAGTTGACGGGCCGAAAAAACATTAAACATCAAGAAGGCATGCTGGGTATTGTCACCGGCGGCTGGGTTAGTCGGGAAACCGCCTATGCTCATTTAGTCCGTTTGGTCTTGGGCAGACTCTTTAACCCTGACTGGCTCGACTGATAATTTCTTTTTTTCCTTTAAGCAGCTAGACTTTAATTATCATGACCGAAACCCCTACCCCTCCGCTCCAAACTTTTCGCGCCAAAGTTTCCGAACACGTTCTTTTAGCCGGCAAATACCAGTATATTCATTTTGAGTTACTGGATCCTCATCGGATTCAATTCAGAGCTGGCCAATATTTACTTCTTACCGTCCCTGGCGGTGCTGAAAAAAAATCCTATTCTATCTCCTCACCTCCTGCTTTGGATCACGCCGTAGAAATTCTCGTCGATATCTCTCCCCATGGCGATGGTTCTCTCTATCTGGCTTCACTCGCCCCCGGCGACGAAGTCGAATTCAGAGCTCCCGTCGGCCAGTTTACCATCACCCCTTTATCTAAGAATCAACCGCCAGTAGAGAACGAGTTAGTTTTCGTGGCCACCGGTTCCGGCATCAGCCCCATTCGCAGCCAGATTCTGGATCTTTTGGAAACCAAAAATGACTCCCGTCCTATTCGGCTTCACTGGGGTATACGCTTCATTTACGATTTGTTTTGGGAAGAAGATTTCCGCGAGTTAGCCGAAAACTATCCCAATTTTACTTTCGACATTATCCTTTCCCACCCACCAGATTCCTGGCCTCTGTGCCGCGGCCACGTCACCGACTGTCTTAAGAAACACTACCAAAAATTCGCTGCTACTGGTTTTTACCTCTGCGGCAATAAACAAATGATAGAGGCAGTCACCAGCCTTCTCAAATTTCAAGCAGTACCACCAGAAAGAATCCACTTTGAAAAATTCTTTTAATCCCTAATCGTTCACCCTGAGCGAAGTCGAAGGGATATTCTGTCTCGACAGTTTGCATTTACCCACAAACCTGTTATATAACTAGAAAGTATTTGTCCACCAGGAAAGTTAACTATGGGTAGGTATAAGGTTCAAGTCATTCGCGATAAATGCATCGGTGCCGCCTCCTGCGTTGCCGTTGCCTCCAAAGCTTTCAAGCTCGACGATCAACAAAAAGCAGTAGTCTTACCCACGGTTGGTGAGGAGTCAGACGACAATCTCTTACTGGCTGCCCAAAGTTGTCCCACCGCCGCCATTATAGTTACCGATACCCAAACCGGTGAACAAGTTTGGCCCAAATAGTCAGCCAACCTCACCAAAAACGTCAGCCTGCCCTAGGCAGGTTTTTTAATATTAAAAATATCCTAGAAAGGAGGTGAGAGTATGGGAATGAGACAATGGCTCATTTTAGTCGTAGTTGTCATTCTGGTGGTGATCGGCCTTCGTTTGCTGCGCCGTCCTGCTCCTTCCACTCCTACCCCTACACCAGAAACCACCACCGAGGAAGTTAAAGACAGAGTCGACCGTCTTTTAGAGTCAGCCGGCATAGAAGTACCCGCTGGCGTTAAACGCGTTGACCTCGTCGCTAGCGACAGCCAATCTACCGGCGTGGCTACTGTGAAAGCAAACGGTCAGGCTGAAATTACTATTCTCGCTGCCGTTTCCGATCTAGACACTGGCTGGTACGAAGGTTGGTTAACTAAGACAGACGGTTCAGAACCGCTATCGCTGGGCCGGCTAACTCTAGCCAAAGGCGGCTATCTTTTAGAAACCACCATTGCCGAAATCGGCGACCACCGCCAAATTGTAGTTTCTAGCCAGGTTGAGGCTTCCGAACAACCCACCACCATAGTCTTAACTGGTAAGTTTGAGTAAACCCATTGCCAACCTACTTCTTGGTATTGAAAAGCCTGCCCTGTTTACCCTCCGTAGCTTTAGCGAAGGAGGGAGCGCACTTGTCTTGTTTACCCTGATTGTCCTGAGTGTTATCGAAGCAAGCGAACTTGCAGTGAGTGCAATCGAACCAGTCGGAAGGTTTATCCCTCCGAAGTCCGGCTCGGCCGGACGAAGGGGGAGTTTGACAAAGCCTAACCAACTTTCTAGACTGAAGAAGGATTGGAGGTGAAACCAATGTTCATGCGCGACAAAGATAAACCCATGGTCTCCAAGGTGTTCGTTATCCTCTCAGTTATTGCCGTCGTCTTTTCCATTATTGGCGCCTTTGGTGCCGATATCTATCTGGCCAGTACCCAATGGCTTTTGATAGCCGGCGTCTTAGCTGCCTGGGGAGTCTACCTTTTACTCGAAGCTGAATTCCGTTCCTAGTCCCAGGAAAAGACAATAAGAATCAAGTATTGCAATTTTCCTCTGGTGTGCTATTCTCCTTAAGAGGTACGAAACTGTAATGAATCTCAAATTAATCTACCCTGATACTTCATTGGTCACTCCTTGCTATTTTTGCCCGGTTCGAAAGACTTTATTACATAGACCATTACCAGTCTGCTTGCCCTTGTAAAGGAGGTGAAAGAAAATGGCATATTCGTACAAAAACTCCAAGGGCCAAACCTACTATCTCCACAGCAAAAGCGTCATGCTTAAAAACGGCCGTCAACAAACTATTTATTTCTTTGCCCGGGATGTTCGTCCTGGCGCTCTTGATTCGGTTCCCGGTGGTTACCGCGTTATTGAAACCAGTCGCACCGGCATGCCCGTTCTGAAGAAAGCCTAATCGACGAATGGTATTTAAAAAGCCAGCCCCCTCGGTAAAGTAGGGGACTGGCTTCGTTGTCTGGGTTAAAATAAACTACCATGGTTTCATGCCCTTGGTATTCATCTCTTGATGACATCAAGAGTATTCTACCAGGCTCTAATAATCCTATGCGTTTTACCAAACACCAAGTCATCGCCAGTTTAAAAACCGTCATCGACCCCGAACTGGGTATTAACATTGTCGACTTAGGACTTATCTACGCCGTCAAGCTCTCCACCCATAAAAAGATTACCACCATCGATCTCACTATGACCCTGACTACTCCCGGTTGCCCTTTGGCAGGTATATTTGATACCTTGGTTAAAGATGCCCTTCAAACTGGCCTCAATCTTGATAAAAACACTTCTATTAATATCAACCTAACCTTTGACCCTCCCTGGACACCGGACATGATGACTCCCGAAGCCCGAGCCGAGCTCGGTTTCGACTGATCATTGAAAAGCCCCAAAAAACTCGGAATTAAATTCCTCTAATTCGAACACCCTAAACTCTGTAATCTGTTTTATTCATTGTTTCTTGTTTACCCTCCGTAGCTTTAGCGAAGGAGGGAGCGAAACCTTAGCTTGCGAAGGAGAAGTCGAAGGGCTCACTGATTTCTTAGTCTGAACCTGATGATTGAGGCTAAACGATTGACCATGCTCAATCCTTTCCAGTCGTTTATCCATTTCATCAAACCGCTCCATCGTCCGTTGCCAGTAAAACTGCTGTTCTTTGCGTAAAAGGTTTATCGTTAAAAAAGCAATCACCAAGCCAAAAAACGTTACCCCGATGGTCTCCAAGACCACGCCGATAATTCGCCCCTGGGTGGTTTTAGGTACATAATCTCCAAATCCCACTCCCGTCACCGTTGTCACCGCAAACCACAAACCGTCTTCAATAGTAGCAAACTTAGTCGTCGGATCCAGGCCCTGCTCCAGCGGAGTCATCACTATCCCAAACGTCACCGTCAAAATAATCAAAAAAAGTACCACTACCAACAACCGATAACCCCGAAACACTCCATCAAACATACTTCCATAGTAACTCAAGACTACCCACCAACTCAACCAGAAAAAGAAGCCAGCAGTAAAAGGAGAAGTAGTCAACAGTCAATCGCCAAGAGTTAAGGAATTTTACTCTTTTGGCCGCACCACCATTATTGCCTGCGAACCAATCATATCGTGGCTCAAGACAACCAGTATATCTTCGTCAGTCAAAAGCCCAAACCTTCTGAAGAGTAGATCATCATTTACTCTATCCACCAAACTTGCTTGAGGGCTATATCTACCAGGACCCATAAAACACTCCACTACTTCTACTTGGTTAGGGTCAACCCCTGCTAATTCTACGGCTCGTTGACCATACTGCTTCTTAATTTCTAGAGCTTCAGGAGAATCAACAGGAGTACGTCCCCACTGAACATCAAATCTTTCTCTGTCCCGATAAATTGTAGGACTATAAACCACAGGAACGCCATCAATCTCCGTCCTACCTTCAGTAGCCGCCAGCCCCTGTAAGAATTGTTCAAAATCGATTTTCATAACCCCTTTTCTATAGGACAGTTTGTAATCGAACGTATGTTACTTCTTCTTCTTGTCATTGTCAACTAACTGCCGATCCAAATTACTGGTAAATTTTTACCTCTTCCCGATAACTAGAATCCTGTCAGCTATAAGCTTTAAGCTATTAGCCATTCACTTACCCAATTACCAAATTGCATCGAACTATTCCAATAGAGTAGAGTATAGTTAGACTAAACTTCATATGACCGTTTATCTTGGCGCTGACCATCGTGGTTTCAAACTAAAAGAAAGCGTCAAAAAATTTCTTAAACTAGAAGGCTATACGGTTGTCGACCTCGGCGCCGAAGCACTCGACCCCGAAGATGACTACGTCGACTACGCTCAAAAAGTCGCCGAAAGTATCAAAGCCGACGATCGTGGCATCATTTTTTGCGGCAGCGGCCACGGCATGGATATAGTCGCCAACCGCTACCCCCATATTCGCTCCATCATTGGTTTTAACTTCGACGTCGTCGTCCAAGGTAGGGAACACGAGGACGCCAATGTTTTATGTTTGCCTACAGATTGGCTAGACGAAGAAGAAGTCAAGGATATGGGCAAAACCTTTTTAGATACCGGCACTAGCCACGACTCTAATCACCTGCGCCGCCGCGAAAAATTGTCTGCCCTTAAAGTCTAAACTTCTATGACTCCCACGATTATTCCCGACGTCTTAGAGTCGTCAGCGTCTGCCATCGCTGAAAAAGTCAACCTTATTCAAGGATTCTCCGACCGTTTCCATATAGACATTATCGACGGCCTCTATGCCGACAACCTTACCATCATGCCCGAGGCTATCAAAGATATCAACTTTAATAAATTAAATTTAGATTTGCACCTCCTTACCGAAGAACCTATAGACTACGTTGCTAGTTGTGCTACCCTCAAGGACGCCGCCGGCATCCGGGTTATCGGCCAAATAGAGCACATGGGTAGCCAAATCGATTTTGTCACTACTACCCACTCATTCCGGTTGGTAGCCGGTCTTGCTCTTGACCTGTATACACCTCTTGAAGCCTTGACCAAATCAGTTCTTGATCAAGTTGAATCAATTCTATTAATGAGCGTCAAAGCCGGTTACGCCAGTCAGACTTTTAACGCCCTAGTTTTAGACAAAATTCACCAGCTCCGCGGTCTTGGCTTTCAAAAAGACCTTATCATCGACGGCGGCTTGAATCCCGATACCGTTCGCCTTGCCCGAGCCGCCGGCGCCACTTCATTTGCAGTTAATTCATTTTTGTGGTCTCATAAGGATGTTAAGCAAGCTTTCGAGGAGTTACACCGTGCCGCCACTTCACCCGCCCCGACCACTGATTAAAAACATCGCCTTTTTTGGCGATGCTAACGTTCCCCCGACCAGTCAAATTTATAAAGACGCTTTTGCCATTGCCAAACTGCTTGGTGAATCAGGCTATACCATCGTCAATGGCGGTGGCCCCGGTGTTATGACAGCGTCTACCAAGGGAGCCGAAGCTAGCGGCGGTGAAACCCTGACCGTCACCTTTACTCCCAAAGACGCGCCCGGATTTGAAGGTCGGTACTTGGGCAATATCCCCGACAAAGAAATCAAAACCAAAAATTACATCGAACGCATGTTTAAGCTCATCGAACACGCCGACATGTTTATTATTTTAAAAGGGGGGACCGGGACCATTAGTGAATTCGGTACTGCCTGGGTTCTGGCTAAGCTCTATTATGGCCACCACAAGCCTTTCATTTTATTTGGCAAATTTTGGCACGAAATCATCCGCTGCCTGAAAACCAATTTAAATATCGATGATCGCGAGCTCGACGTTTTCGAAATTGTCGAAGAACGAGATGATATCTTAAGGGTTATCCAAGAATTTGAAAAGAAGATGGGCCGTCACGACCATGCTCATTGCGAAATCTGCGCCGAACGTGCCTTTATGACGTAATAAATATAAGTTAAAACTTAAGGGTCAAAAGTTAAATGAAAAAAAATATTCTTGTAATCATTTCTGCCTTTCTTTCAGGCTACTTTGCCAAAAAATTCGTCGGCGATAATTTTTCTTTGGCCGATTACGACAGCCTCGTTATCAGCTTAGTGTGTTTACTCATCGCAGTTGGCCTTAGTCTCAAGAGATTGCCTAAGTTCAAACCAGAACCATCGAAATAACTGCTTTTCTGCCATGGACAATTTAGAAAAAATTTCCCGCCTCGTTCGCTATTACATTCTTATCTCCACCACTAAAGCCGGTTCTGGTCACGCTACTTCCAGTTTATCCGCCGTCGAACTCCTGGTCGGCCTCATGTTTAGCGGCATCTTTCGCTATCGAGTAGGCGATCCGAGTTACCCCAACAACGACCGTCTCATATTTTCCAAAGGTCACGCCGCTCCACTCTTATACTCGCTCTGGGCTGCTGCTGGAAAAGTTAGCCAAGAAGAATTACTCACTTTAAGAAAATTCACCAGCCCTTTAGAAGGCCACCCCACTAGAGAATTTCCCTACACCGAAGCCGCCACCGGTTCTCTCGGTCAAGGTTTATCCATCGGTGTCGGTTTGTCTTTAAACGCCAAATACTTGGATAAACTCCCGTATCGCACCTATGTGTTATTAGGCGATTCTGAAATGGCCGAAGGCAGTAACTGGGAAGCCATGCAATTGGCTGCCTTTTATAAGTTAGATAATCTGGTTGGCATCGTCGACGTCAACCGCTTGGGCCAACGCGGTGAAACCATGTATGGGTTCGATTTAGAAAATTATCGGAGAAAGTGTGAGGCGTTTGGCTGGGAGTCACTGGTGATTAATGGTCATTCGCTTGAAGAAGTAGTGAAGGCTTATCAGCAGGCAACCTCGATTAAGGATAAACCGGTCATGATTATTGCCAAAACCATCAAAGGCAAAGGCGTATCCTTTTTGGAAGACAAGGAGGGTTGGCACGGCAAAGCCCTATCAGAAGATCAACTCAAACAAGCCTTAACTGAATTCGGTCAACTCGATACTAATATTCGGGGGACCGTCGCCACTCCCGAAGACCTTCCTCTACCTTCACAGACAAAACAGGAGGCGAAAGAACTTGATGACAGTTATACTCAACCCTTGGCCACCCGCCAAGCCTACGGCCACGCCCTTGTTAAACTTGCCCCCGCTTATCCGGACATGGTCGTTTTAGACGCTGAAGTCAGTAACTCCACCTTTAGCCAAGATTTTAAGCAAGCCCACCCCGACCGCTTTTTTGAAATGTTCATTGCCGAGCAAAACATGGTTGGCGTCGCCGTTGGTTTATCACTGCGGGGCAAAATTCTCTGTATTTCTACCTTTGCCTCTTTTTTTACCAGAGCAGCAGACCAAATCCGTATGAGCCAATACTCGAAAGCTAATATTAAGTTTGTCGGGTCCCATGCCGGCGTTTCCATCGGCGCCGACGGTCCCAGTCAAATGGGACTCGAAGACATTGCTCTCTTTCGGGCTATCGTCGGTTCTGTTGTTCTCTATCCGGCTGACCACGTCGCCACCGAAAAATTAGTTCAAGCCCTGCTGGAAGCTTCCGGAATTTGTTACTTACGCACCACTCGGCTGGCTACCCCGCCCTTGTACCAGCCCACAGAACAATTCGTCATTGGCGGCTGTAAAGTCCTCAAACAATCAGGCCAAGATGCAGTCACCGTCATCGCCGCCGGCATCACTCTCTACGAAGCCCTCAAAGCCCACGCAACTCTCAAAAAGCAGGGGATTACTATCAGAGTTATCGATCTCTATAGCCTCAAACCTCTTGATCAAACCACGTTAGAAAAAGCCGCCCAAGAAACCAAGGCCATTATCACCGTCGAAGATCACTTCCAGGCAGGCGGCCTCGGCGAAGCTGTTGCCGCGGCCTTATCCACTCAACCCACCCCCATCTATTCCCTCGCCGTCACCAAACTGCCCAAAAGCGGTACGCCAGAGGAACTCCTCGCCTACGAAGCCATCGATGCCGCCGCGATTGTAACCAAGGTAAAAGAGATTGTCTCAAATTCCTAAATCATAAATCTTTTCATTGTTCCTTGCTCATTGTTCATTGTTCTTGTATCGTATTCTTGTTACTTGCTTGCCCTTCCGTAGTCCTGAGCTTTCCGAGGGACGGAGGGGGGTAACCTGTTATTTGCTATGTTTGACGTCATCACCATCGGCTCTGGGGTCTTAGATATTTATCTTCGTGCTTCAGGCTTTAAGAAAATTGCCACCACTGATATCCCTGGCGGCACCGCTTTATGTCTCCCCTTTGGCGGCAAGTTGGAAACCGCTGACTTGGAAGTCACTACCGGCGGGGGAGCGACCAACACCGCGGTCAGTTTCACCCGTCTTGGGTTTAATACCGCCATCGTTTGCGAATTGGGCCAAGACCTAATCGGTGCCACCATCAAAGAAGAGCTGAGGCGCGAGCAAGTCAATCTCGATTTCGTCATCGAGGAAGTCGGAGAAGAGACCGGTTTAAGCACCATTCTGGTTACCGATGATGGTGGTCGGGCCATCGCCGTCTATCGGGGAGCCAGCAAGATGCTCACCGTCAGCGATATACCATGGGAAAAATTAACTGCCCCTTGGCTTTACGTCACTTCTTTAGGCGGCGATGTCGAACTCCTCGGAAGCCTCATCGACCACGCCCGCAGCCACCAAGTCAAAATCGCCATTAATCCCGGTAAGGCTGAAATCGACCGGCTTTCTCCTTCTAAAGCCAAAAACCTTTTTGCCGGTATCGATGTCCTTCTTCTCAATCGCCAAGAAGCCCAGGCTCTTTCCGGCATTCCTTTTGACCGTGATGATGTCTGGAAAAGCGAGCACTGTCTTATCGGCCCCAAAACCTGTGTCATTACCGACGGCAAATCTGGTGGCAAAGTCTGCGCCCAGGGCAAATGCGCTTGGTTTGAAGCCAAAGCAGTCACCGTGGTCGAAGAAACAGGCGCCGGCGACGCCTTCGGTTCTGCCCTCGTCGCCGCCCTGATGAAAGGCAAGGATATTGCTACCGCCATTGACTGGGGCAAAACCCAATCAGCCAGTGTTATTTCCTTTATCGGCCCTAAAAAAGGTCTGTTAAAACTCGAGCAAATTGAGAATAAATAAGATCAAAGCTTACAAGGGGTTTACCCCCGAAGTTAATGATTTTTAATCAAACAAGTACTCGCTCAGTATCAAAAAATAGACATTTATCCAGAAAATCACCTTGATACAACTGAGGGGGGGTGAATTTATGACCGGTTATTTTAAAAGTCAAACCTTTTGGTCAGTGATGCTCATCTTCGTTGGCGTTAGTTTATTAGGTATCAACTTAGGAGTCGTTTCTTCCCAGCTCATCAAATTTTGGCCCATGATCTTTATCGTTCTAGGGCTGGTTGGTTTATCGGAAACGCTGGACAAGAAACGTTGAGCGTGGTAGTAAAAATAGGTGCAATCAAAAAGCCACCCCCTCCAAATTGCCATCGATGGCCCGGTGGCGGCCGGTAAATCTACCGTCGCCAAAAAACTTGCCGAAAAGTTAAACCTTACCTATATCGACACCGGCGCCATGTACCGTTGCCTGGCCTTAGCTGCCAAAGAAAAACATCTTGATTGGCAAGATGAGTCGGCTATCTCCGACTTAGTTCAAAAAATTACCATTATTCTAAAATCTCCTCATGGCGCTAAAAAAGACGGTCGGCCAGTCACCGTTTACCTCGGCAACAAAGATGTCTCGTGGAAAATTCGCACTACCGATATCGGTGAAGGCGCCTCGATCGTCAGCCAGTATAGAAAGGTACGTCAGATTTTAGTCAAACGCCAGCAAGAACTAGCCCATAAAAACCGTGTCGTCATGGAAGGCCGCGACATTGGTACCCGGGTACTTCCGAAAGCAGATTTAAAAATATATTTGGATGCCAAGCTTTCAGAACGGATCAAGCGCAAACGTCAGCAATTAAAGACCACCGGCGAACACCCCTCGTTAGTCCAGGTTAAAACCGCCATCGTTAAAAGAGACCATCGCGAGATGAAAAGAAGCACCGATCCCCTGCGTCCCGCCCCCAACGCTTGGCAATTTGACACCAGCGGCTTGTCAGTGGACGAAGTCATTGCTAAAATTCTTTATCGTTTACAAAAACAACAACTTATAACAAGATAGAGAAAACCCAGACATCTTATGAATCCAAAAAAAATTTCGGCGTCAGCCGAAAGCGTTACAGAGTACCACGGGCTCTGCCCGTGGATATCTATTTGATATGCCCCAACCTTTTCAAATCGCCATCGACGGCCCGGTGGCGGCCGGTAAATCCACCGTCGCCCGTCAAGTCGCCGAACGCTTAGGCTTTCTCTACATCGACACCGGCGCCACCTACCGTGTTGTTACCTTGATGGCGCTTCGCCAGCATCTTGACCTCTCTGATGAAAATCAGCTGATTAAACTTATTGATAACCTTGATATCGAGGTCCGCCTTCCAGACAAAACAGAACAAGACGGTCGCCAAAGCACTGTCCTCGTCAATGGCGAGGATGTTTCTTGGGAAATCAGAAAAGGCTCGGTCAGCCGCGATGTGGCTAAAGTTGCCGCCCTCCCCCAGGTCAGAGCTGCCCTAGTTCCGCTCCAACAACGCCTTGCCCAAGATCAGAACGTCGTCATGGAAGGCCGCGACATTACTTACGCTGTCCTTCCCCAGGCCGATCTAAAGATTTTTTTAACCGCTTCCGAAGACAGTCGGATTGACCGCTACTTCCACAGCCGCACCGTCCAAAAAAAACACCTTACTCGACACCAGGTTGCCGCTTGGCTCAAAGAAAGGGATGATATGGATTGGAATCGCGCCGTTAACCCCTTACAAATCACCCCCGGCGTCTGGCAATTTGACACTTCCAATCTATCCTTAAACAAGGTGGTCGACCAAATAGTTAAAAAAGCCCAAGAACTCCTGAATCAAACTGTATGAAATCACCACTGCCACCAGAAAAAGACGAGAAGGTAGGAAGTCTTAGATTAAAAAATAAATCAAAAGCTACCCCTCAACAGTCGGACAGTCGCTGGACCGCCCTTATCATTCTTATTATCACCCTCATCCTCTCCCTCATTTTTTACCTCCAAGGCAAAATCTTTTCCTCCCGCCCCCTGTTGCCATCGTGGAATCAGGGCGACACCTGGATTCTAGAAAAGTAGATTAGAACGTAGGCAGTAGATGGTAGTACGTAGTCGTAGCAGCTGAAAACTTGTAGCTGACAGTTTATACCCTAAATACTTGATACCAAAACGAGCTACCTTTCTGAATTCTAAAGTCTTCCCTCTAAACTTTATTCTTAATTCTTGAATCTAAATCTTAGTCCTTTCCTCATTGCCTTCTACTCATTACTTCTTATTGTTAGCCCTTCTAAAATCCGAAAATTAGGCCTCACTCCTTGTCGTTCCTGATTATCTCTTTTTTTCTCTTTTTCCTCGTTCTCACGTCGAATCTCTGCCAACAGTTCATCAGAGCATGCCTGTCTGGGTTCTGTTCCTGGCAAAAAATATTCAGTTTGTCCACCGCATTGACCACAGGCCAACGTTCCTGTCACTGGACATATCGTTACTTTTACCAATTGCTCCGGGGCAGCAAAAGCCTGTGGCTGACGTTGCTTAACCAGCGAACTCATAATCATCTGCCAAATCGGCGCTGCCCCTGTCAGCCCACTCGCCACATAACTCATGGGTGAATTATCGTTGTTGCCCACCCACACCGTCACCAATTGGTCTGTGGAATAACCTATCGTCCAATTGTCCCGTAGATTATTCGTCGTTCCTGTCTTGACGGCCACAGGGTAACCGGGAATATTAAGACTTGAATAACGACCAAAGGCCGGCGCCCGCGCTTCATTATCACTCAAAATATCTGTTAATTGGTAGGCCACCATCGGGTTAACGACTTGTTCGCCGTCACAGTTAGTTACCTCCACCGCTTGGGCGACACTAGGAAAGCCGACCGGCGACTCAGCGCAGGCAAAGCGCTGATAGACTTTACCCTGGTAGTCACCCACGTAAAGAATCGGATTCAAGGCCACACGTTTACCCATATTGGCGAGCGTTCCGTACGCCGTCGCCAAATCCACCATCTTTACTTCACCCCCACCCAAGGTTAGCGACAATCCAAATCGACTGGGATCGTTCCAGGTTGTAATCCCCATTTTCTGTCCTTGCTCCACCATTTTAGAAACACCAATGTGGCTTAGCGTTTTTACCGCCGGCACGTTGTAAGATCGGGCCAATGCCTGGCGTAAAGTCATTCTGCCGTGAAAATTATCATCATAATTTTGGGGCGCATAGGCCGGTAAACCAGGAATTCGATAGACAATTGGCGAATCTTCAATAATCGTCGCCGGCGTAAAACCATTACTTAAAGCCACCGAGTACATCACCGGTTTTATGGCGCTGCCCGGCTGTCTGGGCCGAGTGGTTACATTCACCTGCCCATCGTGGCTAAAATCAAAGTAGTTAACTGACCCTACCATCGCTAAAATTTCTCCTGTCTCCGGTTTAGTTACTAGCGCCGCCGCATTATTAATCTGATAACGGTTTAAGTTAGACAATTCCTTTGCTATCGCCTTTTCTGCCAGTTTTTGTATCGCCACGTCCAAAGTTGTATAGACTTCCAAACCCCCTTCATGCACCAGTTGTTCACCGTACTTTTGCACCAAAAGATCCTTAACGTACATGACAAAATGAGGCGCAGTGATTTCAATTTTCTGCGGGGCAAAGACCAGTTGTTCCGCTTTAGCTTGTTCAGCCGCCTCCGAGTCAATGTAACCATCCTCCACCATCCGTCGTAATACTTGATGTTGTCGTTCGATAGCTAATTCCGGATTCGCTCCCAACGGAGAGTAGGTAGTCGGCGCCGCCGGTAATCCTGCCAAAAGCGCCGCCTCTGCCAGAGTCACTTCTCTCGCCGACTTATCAAAATACAATTGACTCGCTTCCTCCACTCCGTAAGCCGTTCCTCCGTACCCCACTTCGTTAAAATACATTTGTAAAATCTCTTTCTTATCAAACTCCATCTCTACTCTTATCGCCAACACAATCTCTTTGAGTTTTCTCTGCCACGTCCGCTCGCGGTTCAACAAGGCATTTTTCACTAACTGTTGAGTAATCGTCGACCCCCCTTGCAGTTGATGGTCGAAGACGTTTCGTTTCAATGCCCGAAGCATCCCCCGAAGCGAAATGCCGGTATGGTAAAAAAACTCCCTATCCTCAATTGCCACCGTGGCATTGACCAAATAGGGAGGTAGTTCA
>Ga0209542_10003595_pt1 | contig 32972 bp, 28 predicted proteins | sample RifCSPhighO2_01_FD_184028 | JGI IMG/M metagenome (GOLD analysis project Ga0209542, IMG submission 184028) | Soil microbial communities from Rifle, Colorado - Rifle CSP2_plank highO2_0.1 (SPAdes) (version 2) | ecosystem: Environmental > Terrestrial > Deep subsurface > Rock core/Sediment ... | reverse complement strand
GAATCTTCATCCCAACCTCGCTCTGATTGTTGAGTTCCTACACATAGAATGTTTTTTGAAATTCTGAATTTTGTACCGACCCTCCCATCCTCGGCAAAAAGGCTCATCTTCGTGACCCCAATGAAAAAGTCGGCAGACTTCCCCGTTTGCGTGTTTGCAAGTTTCTTCATCAGGAACTTCAATCGGAATCATTATTATGGCCATATGTTTGTTTGCCTCCCTAAATTGATTAACACTGAATTCCTATACTAATCTAACAAAATATAACCATAAATAAAATAAATTTGCCAGCCAAAAAATAATTCGCATGTCCTCAATCCTTTTGTCATTAATAAATTACAAAATTTATGCGGTCGCATAGATTTTGTAAAAACAGCTTTTATTTTGTGCATTAAGAAACGATCGTTTCTTAATGCACAAAATTTTACCAACCAAATTAATATGTTTAAACCACAATCATAAGAATTTTATAATTTTTAAAATCTGAAAATTTTCTAAAGTTTTTTAAAAAAAGAAAACCCCGCACACAATGTGCGGGGCTGAATACCACCTATCAGAACGAGTACCGATACCGATCAACCCGATCCTTTTTCAAGCGGGATCACGCGAACTTTCGCAAGCCCATTCTGCTTGAAACCAAGCTTCTCAGCAAGGGCTTTGGAACAGTCAATTTCTCGACTGTATCTTCTGCTCCGCCAATCTTCAACATAGGGTCCGCGGTCGACGATTTTTGCCGTGGCAGTTTTCTGATTCTCAAGATTGATAATCAGAACCTCTGTGCCCAACGGCAATTCGCGATGAGCGGCGACTTTTGGGTCGTTTTGGTTATAGACCTGACCGTTGGCCATCCGACGGCCGTGAAAACCTGGACCGTACCATGATGCGACACCCTCACGAGGGCGTTCGTCTTTCCTAGGTATCAGGATCACCTGACCTGGGAAAATTTTGTCGCGGCCATGACCAAACCCGTTGAACTTTCGCAGGTCTGCAAGACTCACTGCATACTTCAGAGAAAGAGCAAACAACGTGTCTTTCTTTTTGACCTGATGTACGGCGGAGATTGCTCCTGTTGTCTTTTTCACCGACGAAGTATTTTCCGCTTGTCGTGTCTGCGAAATCTTCCAGACATTCTTGTTCTTGTCCGAAAAGATATCACTCCCCAGCCAGCATCCCGCTAGAAATAGCAGGATAATTAAAGTACTCTGAATAAACCGCATCTTGCCAATCCTCCTTCAAAAAAGTTATAAAAAGTGGTATCAAAAACTATGTAAAGGACTCTCCTCTTTTTAGTGTATAACATTTTGTTGAATAAGTCAATGTTTAAGCCATATTTTGATAAAACGGCTTAAAACAACCTCATTTTGTGTAAACTTTGAATACTTTTTTACAAAAAGTCGTCTTTTCCACAGAAAAAGCAGAAAATTTCTTACGATAAATTTTCTGCTTTTTCTATCCAAACAATAGGGACAGGAGCTGGACTCCTGTCCCTGTTGGTTTTCTTATCTGACTAACAATTCATCCGCTCTTTCCGGTTCCTCCATTATTTCTTCCACCACCCTTTCCATCCTCATCGCCCAACGAGAACCTTTTACCAAAAAAATATCATTTTCTTTTACAAAACTCTTTAAATATTTTCCTGCTTCTCTGGAATCTTTAAACCTCAAAATATTTTTTTCATCCATTCCCTTTTCAATTGCACCCTCGGCGATACTTTCGGAACGAACACCAACAGCAACCAAAACATCACAGACTTCTGCTACCAAATTTCCGACTTCTTTATGAGCTTCGGTCGTATATTTTCCCAACTCCATCATATCTCCCAAAACAGCAATTTTTCTTCCGTCTGTTTCAATCTCTTTCAAAGTTTTAAGAGCCCACTGAACAGCAAGCGGTGAAGAATTGTAAGAATCATCAATAATGGTTGAATTTTTTATTCCTTCAATCAATTTCATTCTTCCCGGCTGTGATTTGTGATCCAAAGAAAGCGCTTGTGACATTGTTACCAAATTCAAGTCCTGAGAAAATCCAACAGCAAACGCCGCCAATGCGGGATAAATATGTTGAACACCCAGAGACCCTTTTATGTTTACCGGAATACTGGTTCCATTTTGATTTGCCTTGAAGGTAATCCCGATGATTTTTCCATTCTCATAAAGAAAATTATTATTTGATCCAATAATATCGGCACCTTCTTCCATGCCATAAGTGACAGTTTTTCTATTGTATTCTTCTTTAATAGACAAAACATCTTTGTCATCAAAATTTAAAATCAAAAATCCATCCTTTTTCATATACTCCACTAATTTCTTTTTTTCTTCAATAACCGCTTTGGGTGACTTAAAATATTCAACATGAGCGGGAATTTCTGCAAAGCGGGTAACAACAGCAATATCAGGTTGCAACCACTTCGCAATATATTCAATATCACCAGGTTTGTCTGCTCCCACCTCTAATACCAACCACATTGGATAATGATTTTTAGAAAAAATTAACAAAAGTCCTTCAAAAATATTTTTTAACCAGATAACCGGATTGTTTCCGCCATTTTGAACACCCAGTATGCTCAAAGGTACTCCAATTTCTGAATTAAAACTTTTTTCACTTTTTCTCACAAAAAATGCGGAACTGAGAACAGTATAAATGGTATCTTTGGTTGTGGTCTTTCCCACGCTCCCTGTAACAGCAACAACCTTTGGTTTGTATTTCCAAAGAACGGCTCTCGCTTCGAGCATTAATATCCAGACTATTACTTTTTTAAAAATTTTTTTCATCTTTTATCTTTAAGAACTTTATGGACTTTCGACTAGCCTGACCGATAAAATTTTCTAAGGAAAATTTTATCGGTCAGGCGGTATTTCATAATAATTTATCAAAAACTTTGTCGTTTCCATAAATGGGTCCGTCAGTGTTTGAGAAGCATACCGCACTTCTTTTGGATTAACAATATAGAAAAATACTATAAATCTGGGGTCGTAAGCAGGAAAATATCCAAAAAAACTGTGCAAATGACGATCATCATAATATCCCCGACCATCTTCTTTGGCAATCTGAGCCGTTCCTGTTTTTGCTGCAATACTATAATGTTCCATTTTTTCTACTCCACCTACCAAAGCAGTATCAACCACATTCACCAACATTCTGGTAATTTCATCCGATGTCGTGTCTTTAAAAATCTTATCCCCCGGTTCAAACATCAATTCACGAGAAATTCCCGAACGATATTTTATATCGGCAGTCACATGTGGGGTAACCAAACTTCCTCCGTTTGCCAAGCTAGCCAAAGCCCTAAGCGCTTCTACCGGAGTTACCGCAACACCCTGACCAAAAGAAGCAGTTGCGTATTCGATGTCTCTGGTACTGTGGAGGTTTTCTACCAAACCATATGTTTCGTTCGGTAAATCTATCCCAGTCTCTTCACCCAGCCCTAATTGCAACATATAATCAGAGAATTTTTTGTGACCCACTTCGTTAGCAACAAAGGCCACACCCGTGTTCAAAGATTGGTTCAAAACCTCTTGCATTGGAACAACACCCCTAGCCTTTCCGTCAAAGTTAGAAATTCTGGCTCCGTCCATTATCAAAAATCCTTGATCATTATAAGTCGTCTCGGCGGTTACTGATCCAGTATCTAAACCAATTGCCATCGTCAACGCTTTGATGATAGATCCCATTTCAAAAACATTTTCTACAAAAGGATTTCCAAAAATCGAAACTTCTTCTTCCTTGAAATTGTTCAAGTCAAAATTTGGATACACTGCTAACGAATAAATTTGTCCCGTCTTTGGATCCATCACAACACCGATACCTGAATCGATATTCCATTTCTCGTCAATTCTTTTCATTTCAGATTCCAAAAACAATTGAGCGGTTGGCTCTATACCCAAAATAATATCACCTTCTTTCTTAGCTCCTGAAATTGTATCTCCAATATTAGAAAAAACTTCTGCAAAAAAGTTTACATAAAGATCTTCATCTTTGCGCGAAAGCAATTCGTCATAATATTTTTCCAAGCCATAACGGCCCTCCAATCGGTCATCATCATTAAAAGCAACAAAACCCAAAACATGCGATGCCAGACTGCCACCAGGATAGAATCTCCATCTTTGCTTATACAAACCAACACCCTCCAAGTTTAATGCTTTTATTTTATCGGCGGTTTCTTTGTCCATTTTTTCAACAAGTTCTTCGTATGGATCATCTTTTTTGTTTGCTTTATTATAAAAAACTCCTGCATCAAGCGGAACAATCGCTGAAAGTTTTTCGTAAGTCATTTCCTCGTCTATTATATTTCTCGGATTAATTGCGAGAATATACCCGGTCTGCAAAGTTGCGGCGGAAATCAATTTGCCATCTTTGTCTTTAAAATAAATAGACCCTCTGGTAAAGACGCTATGATTAGGAGCGGAGTATTGTCTATCGGCTTGGTCACTAAAAGCTTCACCATTCATTACCTGCAAAAAATAAAGTCTTGAAATTAAAACAAGAGCCACAATTAATACGGCTCCATACAATATTACTATTCTAGATATAGGTGGTAATTTCATATACTCTGAACAAATCAAAGTAAATTTTAAATTTAAAATTTACAATTTAACGAATTATTCCGTTTTCAAAGACAAATTTTGTGCAGGAAGTTTTCTCGAAGCAAATTTCATATTTTTAACATCTACAAAACCAACAGAGTGTGCGTAATCCATATCTACTTCGTTTTTTAGTGCAATATATTTAAATTCTAAACCGCTGACTTCTGAATTAAGAACCGCGATTTCATTTTCAAAATTTTCTCTCTCGACAATATTGATAACCGTTTGCTTTACAAAAAACGCATACATAATTGAAAACAATACAAGCAAAGAAACAACAGACCAAAAGATTAGTCTCACTGTGTTTTTCATATTTATTGTTTCTGCTATTGTATTCATTTTTTGTTTATATTAATTTTTAATTTTTTCAATAATTCTTAATTTTGCACTTCTTGATCGAGGATTATTTTTTATCTCTTCATCCATTGGAACTATTGGTTTTTTTGTAAGAATTTTTCCTTTTTCCTCTAAATGCTTTTCTTTCATAAAAATTTTGACTACCCTGTCTTCCAAACTGTGAAAAGAAACAACAGCCATTCTTCCTTCATCTTCCAAAGCCTCAAATCCTTTTTCCAATCCTTCTTTTAATGAACCTATTTCATCATTTACCGTTATTCTTAGTGCCTGAAATGTTTTTGTCGCACAATGCGTTCTCCTCGCTTTCTTATACCAAACAGGAACAGCATTTTCTATTATCTCAACCAATTCCGCTGTTGTGTTGATAGGTTTAATTTCTCTCGCCTCTACTATTTTTTTCGCAATCTTTTTGGCAAAAGTCTCTTCGCCATATCCATACAAAATATCAGCAATATTTTCTTCGTCCCAAGAGTTCACAATATCTTTCGCAGTAAATCTTGCATCTTTTGGCTTTTCATTAAAAGTCATTAGTAGCGGTTCATCTTTCTGAAAAGAAAATCCTCTTTTTGATGTTTCAAACTGATCGGAACTTAATCCCAAGTCAAAGACCACACCACTTACCTTAAAAAAATTTGCTGATCGGATCACTTTGTCTAAATTTCGAAAATTTTCATTTACCAAATGTGTTTTGCATTTGAAATTATTATTTTCTTCGATTCGCTTAATGGCTCCCAGGTCTTGATCTGTTCCGATGACTGTTCCTTTTGGACCAACCATTTCACAGATTTTTTTAAAATAACCTCCTCCCCCAAGAGTTCCGTCAAAAACGACATCTCCCGGTTTGAGATTTAAACCATCTATTACTTCTTTTAAAAGAACAGGTATGTGCTTTGTTTTCTCCTGTTTTTCTTTCTCTTCTTTTTCTGACTTATTTATCTTTTCTGGCTTTAACACGTTTTTAATTTTTAATTTATAATTTTTAATTTATAAACAATTTTTAATAATTGAATTAAATTAATTTAAAAATATTTTTATTTTTTAAATTTAATCATTGTTTAATTGTTTAAAAATTTTAAATTAAAAATTAAAAATTAAAAATTTTATTTAAAAACTTTTAGTTTTTAAATAACCCCTATTTCTCCCAACTTCTCCGCCAACACATCGGCTTGATTTTCAATTTTACTCTTGTAAGTCCTCCATGCTTTTTCATCCCAAATTTCAATATGATTGTGAACTCCGGTTAAAACAACTTTGTTTTTTAGTTTTGCAAAATCTCTCAAAAAATCCGGAACCAAAATTCTTCCAACAGAATCGACATCGGTTTCCACTGCTCCGGCTAACATAAAACGATTAAAACTTCTTTGATCAGCCTGACCCATAGAAAGATTTCCGAGTTTTTCGGCAATCTTTTCCCATTCTTTAATTGTGTAAATGGACAAACAGTTGTCTAAGCCGTGGGTCATTATTACTTTCTTTCCAACTTCCTTGCGAAACTTTGCGGGTAAAGATACCCTCTTTTTCAAATCTATTGTGTGTGTATATTCACCAATAAGCATTGTTTTGCAAGATTATTTTAATAATGTCCCACAACTTCCCACTTGTCATACATTATATACCACTATTTGACACTTTACCAAACTAGTTATCCACATTAAAACACCAGAAAAAAGAAAGATTCTTTCCAATTTTAGAGTTTTTAAATTTAAAATTATTTTTAATTTTTATAGAAATTAAAAAACAAAAAAGCCAGATTGTGCTTGCACACAATCTGGCTTGTTCTAATCGAGCAGTAACGACCGAATGGCCGTCATTGCTCTTGCTTTTTTTTGAGCCTCCGTCGGAGGCGGTAACGGAGGTGGCGGTGGTGGTGGTTCCGGCTTGGGAACGATCTGCGTGACCGAACCTTTGAACCACGGCGTTCCACCAAAACCAGCGCCACTCCCAGTCGGGGTTGGACCAAAACCAGTGGTCTTGCCGAACAGCTCAAGGTCGGTTGCTTCCACGATGTCGAACTCGACCGTAAAGCCAACTCCACCGGTTACTTCGGCCGAAACCGAGATGACGACAAAATCGTCTTCTCCGATAGTCCGATTAAGGCCACCGACATAGTAGCGACCGTCCGGCAAGGCGGTCATCGGATAAGAAGAACTTCCGACGATCAGCCGAACATTCTTCAAATACCCAATCGCCGTGCCAGTCATCTTGGTTGTGACCGACTTCAGCAACTGATCTTCGTCAGACCCAGCCGTGATTTTCAGCGACGAAAAAATGCTCGCCGATCCAATCTCTACCTGTCCGTTGTTAGGAGGATTGGAAGCGCTGGGCGTTACCGCGACAGTGCCGATTTCGTATACCGAATTAATCACATGCGTGGCACCGTCGGTCCACGAAAAACCAGAAATTGCGGATGTTGTCCACACGCCGACAATCGACAACGAGACGGAGGTGCCGTCTTCGTCATCAAGATCGTTCGCCATATTCCCCACGACCGTAATATCGCAGGTCGTACCACTCGCAATCTCCAGTGCCGAATCGGTCCCAAGCATCAAACGGTTGCCCGAACCGAAAACTTTTGTCGTCCCAGCCTGAATGTTGTTGCAAGTGTATGCTACACCCGCAAAGACATTGGTCGATGCAGAACCGGTTTGTTCAACTTCCAAACCATAGATCGGCACGACGCCTCCCACGGCCTTAAAACGAATCCGAGTGAACGGCAGTCTCGCTGCTCCTTCGGGAGCCAACACACTTACCGGCTGAGCGATTTGCTCAACCACCAGATTACCAATTACGGCCGAAGCCGAAATCGGAACCAGCGACACGACCAGACCCAACAGGACCAAAGACACCAACTTTTTCATGAGTTTTTCCTCCCTCCTGAATATTTAAAATCAAAAAAACAACTTGTTTCCTGCGTAAAACTATATCAAAAATAATGCCATCCTGTCAATCCCTCTCGCCTATTCATATACTTAAAATTTTCGCCAAAAAAACCTCACGAAGCTATTCTAGTATTCTCAAGAATACTAGAATAGCTTCGTAGGAGGAAAAACTCTTTATTTTAAATTTCACGATTCATAATTCAAACATTAAATAAAAATTATTTGTATTTTTACGAACGATAGTTTTTAAAAATACAAATAATTTTTATTTAACATAATATAAAATATGATATAATTCTTTATGAATATGAACAAAAAGCATCACTCTGAAAAAAGAGATTTTTCTCACAAAGATAGGGATCAAAAATCTCGCTTCGCAAAAAAATCAAATCACAAACAAAAACATCCTAATGTTTACGAAGGAGTAATTTTGATTAGTGGCAAAGGAGACGGATACATAAAGACAGAAAAATTTGCCGAAGATATAAAAATTCCACCAGAAAATTTAAATACTGCCCTAAACAGAGATCTTGTTCAATTTTCCATCAGCGACAAGAAATCTTATGGTCGTATAAAAGGAAATGTTGAAAAAATTATTAAAAGGAATCGCGAAGAATTTGTCGGAACGATTTTTGATAATGAAGGAATCGTTTATTTTGAACCGGATGACAAAAAATTCTACCCTGATCTTTCTGTAATTCAAAATAGAAAATCAGAAAAAATAAAAACCGGTCAAAAAGTTTTGATTAAGATGGAGCCATGGAACGATTCAAAGAAGAAACCCAGAGGAGAAATCATAAAGATCCTCGGAGAGAAAGGTGACCACAATGTAGAAATGGAGGCAATCCTTTATGAAAAAGGATTTGTTCCTGCCTTCCCTGCCGAAGCAGAAAAAGAAGCAGAAAAAATAAAAGACGGTGCAAAAAAAGATTTTTATACCGAGGTTCAAAAAAGAATTTCTCGCCCCGATGGTCCACCTTCTGGCTGGGATTTTAGAAAAACAACCACTTTCACCATTGACCCATTTGATGCAAAAGACTTTGATGACGCATTGTCTTTCAAAAAACTTCCTGACGGAAATTACGAGGTAGGTGTTCATATTGCCGATGTAACTCATTATGTGACAGAAGGTAGCCCGATTGATAAAGAAGCAGTTAAAAGAGCTACTTCGGTTTATTTGGTAGACCGAACAATTCCTATGTTACCCGAAGTTCTTTCCAACGATCTTTGTTCTCTTAACCCCAACGAAGACAAATTGGCATTCTCCGCAATTTTCATTTTGAATGATAAATGTGAAGTGCAAAACAGATGGTTTGGAGAAACCATTATCAACTCTGATAAGAGATTTGATTACGCCGAGGCACAAAAAATTCTTGATGATGGCAAGGGATTGTTTTTTGATGAATTAAATACATTGAACGAATTAGCGTCACTAAAAAGAAAAAGGAGAACTCGCAATGGTGCAATTAGTTTTGGCGGAAGCGAAGTAAAATTTAAATTAGATCAAAATGGTTTTCCAATCGAAATTTATGAAAAAGAAATGTTGGAAACCAACGAATTGATTGAGGACTTTATGTTGCTCGCAAACAGAGAAGTAACCGAATATGTAAACAAGCTGGGCAAAGACAAATTGTTTATTTACAGAATTCACGACAAACCAAAACCTCCCGCAATCAAAGAATTAGTCAATTATCTGGGTAAAATCGGCTACACATTAAAAACAGACGGCAATGGAAATGTTGATTCAAAAGATTTGAATGCTTTGTTGGATAAAATAAAAGGGACGGACGAAGAAGATTTGATAGCCAGGGTAATTATAAAATCAATGGCAAAAGCCATTTATACAACCAAAAACATCGGGCACTACGGACTTGCTTTTAAATATTACACTCATTTTACATCTCCAATCAGAAGATACCCTGATATGATGGTTCATCGTTTAGTAAAAAAATATTTAAACAACCACGAAACATCGGAGGAAGAAAGGGCTCATTTGGAACAATTGGCGATGATTTCATCTTCACAAGAAGTTGCGGCTATGGAAGCCGAGAGAGATTCTGACAAATACAAATACGCCGAATATATGTCGAAAAGAATTGGCGAAGAATTTTTGGGGATGATCACAAGTGTCGTTGAATGGGGTGTTTATGTTCAGGATACAAAAACAAAAGCAGAAGGACTGGTAAGACTTTCCACCCTCAGAAGCGACAGATACAATATTGATCCTCAAAATTACAGAGTGATTGGAGAAAGAAGCGGACAAAAATATACATTGGGAGATAAAGTAAAAATTAAATTGATTGGGGTTAACTTGGATAATAGGACAATTGATTTTGAGATAATAAATTAAGTGAGTAGTTGATAGTGAGTAATAGGTAGAAAATAAATTTTGACAAAGCCAAAATTTATTAATACTAAAAATTAAAAACCCGCTCGTCAGAGACGAACGGGTTTTGTTTTAGGCAAAATCAATTCTCAAAGGTTCCGGTTCTTCGCCCAGACAGAGAAGAAAGTAACCGCCAACATATTCGGGAAGATTGACGATATACTCCAAACCATTTTCCCCGTCAATACACCCAATTAAAGAAATATCTCCGATTTCTCTGGAAACATTTCTGTAAAAGAAATCTCTTTCTTCTTGGGTGAGATCTCTGATGCCGACGAGAATTCCTCTTTTGTGAGTAAACTTTGTCTGTATTTCAGTCATGATTTCCCCCTGTACATAAAGATTGATTTTTGGAAGTCCTTTTCTAAAAACAATATAAACTATCTCAGAAAAGATTGCAACAATCTAATTAAAAAGAACAGGGGGTTTGACCTCTGTTCTTTTCTTCTGCGTTAATTCCGCATAGTTCCGCGTCCGTTCCGCATCGGATCTATTTTGCGACTTTTACCGCTTCTTCTAATTTAACTGACAGTAATCGCGATACTCCATCCATTCCCATTGTAATTCCATACAACACTCCAGCTCGTGACATTGTCTCTCTGTTATGAGTAATCAAAATTAATTGAGAATATTTTGAAAGGCTGGTTATCATATCACCATAACGACGAGAATTGGCTTCGTCCAATGCCGCGTCTGTTTCATCCAATATAATGAAAGGCGGTGGTTTAATCTGTGACATTGCAAACAAAAGTGCAATTGATGTCAAAGACCTTTCTCCGCCGGAAAGCATCTGCAATCCTTTGGTCTTTTTATTTGGCAAAGCAACATTAATATCGATTCCCTCTTCACTGTCCTCTTCTTCTGTTTCTTCTACAGAGTCATCCCCCAATTCCAATTCTGTATCGCTCTTCTTTCTTTTTTTGTTTCTAACTACCAACATTTCTGCTCGTCCTCCACCAAACATCAAAGCAAAGAATTCATTAAATTGTTTATTGATTTTTTCTACACCATCTTTAAATTCTACATCCAACCTCCCTTTCAATTCAACAATCAAATCTTTCAAGGATATTGCTGATCTGGTTAAATCTTCAATTTCTCTTTCCAAAAATTCATCTCTGTCACGGACTTCCTTGTATTCTTTCAGAATTTCTTCGTCAGATCCTGCCCCCATATCTTCCAATTTTATTTTAATCTTTTCTATTTCACGCCCTCTATCAAATTGTTGTCTGCGTGGCTCAGCCATTACTTCGTCCTCTGTAATTTGAAAATCAAAAAATTGAGTTGATTCTCTTCCCGCCAAAACAAAGGCTTCGTTCAATTCCCTCTTAAAATTCTCGTCCTCCATCTTTATCTTGTAATCCAACTCGTTGATAGAATTAAGACGCGCTTCTACTTCGGCTTTTTTTGCATTAATTTCAAAAATCTTTAATTCCGCCTGACGACCAGAATCTTTTTCTTTCTCAAATTGGCTTTTTGCTTGGTCATATTTTTGAGACAAATCTCTTTCATTCACGACAACATTTCTCAGTCTCTCTTCCAATTCAGATTTTTCTCTTTTCAATTTTTCCACTTCTGAAAAATCAATTTCAACACTTGCATTATCTTTTGAATTTCTTTCAATGAAATGATTGATTGATTTTTTTACTCTTTCCAGTGCTTCAACAACATTCAAATTTCCATAACTATTCAATTCTTCTTGTAATTCAGACAAGAAATTTTTTACATCTTTAAAACGAATCACGCGGTCTTCTTCTTCTCTTTGTCGAGATTCTTCTCTTTTGATCCTTCTCTCTTCAAAAACAATCATTCCTTCCATCTGCCCCAATTCTCGTGTTAGATCGCTCTTCTTTTTTCTAATCTCACTCAATTTTTCTTCCAATTCCATTACCAGACTGCTCTCTTCAGAAATTGGCTGAGCTTCTTTTTTCAAAATTTCTTTTGCATCAACAAGGTCTTCGTTCAATTCACGAAGTTTTTCATCCAAAGGCAATTTGTTAACACGAATATAGTTTTTCTGATGTTTTAAATAAGTGTCTTCCCTTTTGAAATATTCTTTATACAAATCACGCAATTTGTCTTTCAACTCTGCCGACTGTTCTATTTTCTTTATCTGTTTTTCCAAAAATTTTAAATGCGGTTTAATTTCACGTCGCAAAGATTCCACCGATTTCAAATTTTCTTCTACCTTGTCCAATTTCTTTTCACTTTCCGAAATTTTGTATTGATAAACTTTTAGACCCAAAGCATCTTCTATCATTCCCCTCCTCTCTTTTATGTTGACGCTCAAAATCCTGTCGGCTTCTCCTTGCGAAATAATATGATGCCCAGAAGAACCAATGTTGGCACCTGCCAACAACTCAATAATGTCTTTCAAACGCACTTGAGTACCATTTATAGAATATTGATTTACTCCGTCTTTGTGCACAACTCTTTCAATTATCACTTCATCAAAATCGATATTCAAAAAACGAGTAATATTGTCAAAGACTACTTTGACACTCGCTCGATTAAGAGAGCGTTCATTTTTTGAACCGGAAAAAATCATATCTTCTCCTCTCTTTCCTCTCAAAGATTTCAAAGATTGTTCACCCAAAACAAACCGAAAAGCTTCGGCGACATTTGATTTGCCAGAACCATTAGGACCAACAATGGCAGAAATGGGAGATGTAAAATCCAACGACTCTTTTTTGGCAAACGATTTAAATCCGGAAATTTCTAGTGATTTTAAATACACGGTTTTTAATTTTTCAAAATTAAAAACAATTTCTAATTTTTAATTTCGAATTTCGATTCAAAACTTAATTTTGAATTAATTAATTAATTAACTAAACATAAACAACCTTAGATATTATGATAACACAAGAAATAGTGTTGGTGTATGAGTATTTTTGTTGAAAATTAAAAAACCGCCGCACCGAAGTGCGGCGGTTTACGACGGTTTTTGTCGGCTATTTTACAGCACATGGCCGGACCCAACCAACAAGACCTCCGTCCATGTTGTAGATATAGAAGGCATCGGCAAGGGAAACCTCCCAGAAATCGATTTCAGCAGTCTTCATGCCGACGGTGCTTTCAACACCGTAGGAACCGATGTTAACCGCCCTGAAGCGATATGAGCTGTCACTCGTGCTCTTCATTCTTATGCCAATAATGTTTCCCCGCTCCTTGCAGGACACCTCGACTTGCAATGCTTTCATCTCGGCATCAGTATCCAGCGTCGAACTCGCATGAACAGAGATTGCCAAAAAAATAAAAAAGATTACTACCAAAGCCATTGTCCTTTTCATACTTTTTCTTCCAAAAAAAACTATAATAAACAAAAAATCCTATCAAAAATATACAGCTATTTACTATATATGTCAATATCTAGTAAAAAATTAATTTATAAAATATACACAAAATAGTTCAACCGTTTATTTTTTATTATCTACTTAAAAAGCTAACTATCCCAAAATTTTCACGACCGTCATTTTTATATTACAAATCTGCATTTCCGTAATACAGATTTATCACACAGATGTAACGGTCGTTAAAATTTTGGGATAGTTAAAAAAATTAAAAAAACCGGTTTGCTTTACGCAAACCGGTTTTGGTGATTCTGTTGCCAGGCTCACCGAAACCCCGAATCTTATTCAACTGTGGTTACTTTCCCTTTTTACGAGGAAAGATGACGCTCTTTGCGAACCACCCCAACCCGATGACCATAATGGCCAGGGTCAGAATGTGCTCGAAGAGCTGAGGCTGATAAGTCCACAAGCCCCACACCATCCCTCCGCCGACGATATAAGGAATCGTCTGACGAAGGAGGTGCCCCAAACCATGAGCCATATTGGTCAGCAGGATACCAACAACCTGACCCAACAGCCGACCTAGCCACAGGAGGGCGTGTCCAAAATGGACCGCCCAAATTCTCAAAATGTTCATATCCTTCTCCTAAGGCCTCGGTTCCCACACCGGACCTTACTGCGAGAGCTGGATTATCCTGCTCCCTATTCTTTTTTAATAGTAGCATAATAGGGCTATTATGTCAATAGTAGCCCTATTTTTAACAGTTATCAGTAAATTAAAAAAGCGGAACAACAATGTTCCGCTTTTTGCCAAATGGCTAGGCTCCGAGACTCAATGCACCCGAGAGAATGCTTTGGAGACACAGAAGTCCTCGATCTCCTGCGCCCAAGTTTCAGAGGCTTTGTTAGGCGGGCAGGAAATAACCCGCACAGCATTCGAGCCCCCCTCTTTGAATCTTTTTTCAAGAAAAGCGTCGACTGATCTGACGCCCTGGGCACTATTTTCCCTGATCCATTTCAGCCACTTTTCTTTTGTTTCGATTGTCATAAAACACCTCTCAGAAATGATCCGTGGTTAGTAATTTCTAACAAAACAATACTACTAAATACGATTTTGTCAATAGATGGGCAGTGTATTAAAAACAAAAAGCCCGTTGCTTCGTATCGATGAATTGATACTTAGCAACGAGCTTGGGAGGTGTGGCTAGATTCGCACGAAGGCGAACTCGCCGATGGTGTTACGACCGTCGGACTGACCGGTCATCAGAACGATCTGTGCCCGTTCGTCGGACGACTCGAGAGCCACCGGTGTACCGCTATTCAGTCCCTTGGCCTTGAGATCAGCAAGTTGATCTGAGTTGACCAACGGCAACTGATTATAGCCGGAACGAAGACTGGACTTTTCTGCGGCTTCCTTCGGCAGGTCGATGATGACCTGCGAGTATGCCCCGAGATCAATCGCCGGTTTGGCGATAATGTCAGACATCTCGCCTTCAACGGCATGCCTTTGAAGAACGATCTTCGCCACATACTGCTTCTTCGGTCGGCCACCCCTGTCGCGAGCGGTCACGAAGTAGATACCGGTCGTACCAACGATACTTCCATCAGCGCCGATGCCGTCAACGAAGACAACGCTCTTGCCGATTCCGAGAAGAGGCCACTCCTCGTCGGAAACAACGGGAACACCCCGCTGATATTTTCCGAACTCGGTCTTGCCGGACACCTCGCCACGGGCGAGGATTTCGGTGACACGAGCCTTGCGGGCAGCTTCACGTTCGGCCTCTTTGGCGGCACGCTCTTCGGCGCGCCTTACCTCTTCGGCTTCACGCTTTTGCTTTTCAAGGCGACGAATCGTCTCGATGACAGCGTCCTCCGTCTCGGAATAATTCGGCTCAAGCCGAAAATGGTCGGCAACGGTCCGCTTGACCAGCACGGTCTCAAGTCCGTCTATCAGATTACCCTTCTCAATCCTCTCGAGAATGGCAACCTTGTGAACGAACCTACGATCGACGACGGCAATGATCAACTGAGCGTCGATAATACAAAGACGACCGAGACCACCCTTCACCTTTTCGGCAGAATACACCCAGAGGAGGCGACCATCCGGTGCCTCAACCTTCGTAGGCAGGAATTCCGCCCCGACAGGAGCATTCGACGATTTCCGGACACGAATCAACAGTCCGGTGGCATGGTCCTTGTAGGTGCGAAATTCAATCGTCGCACCATCTTCTTTTCCAGGAACGATTTCCGATGCATCGGAAATCATTTCCAGATAACCAAAAGTCTCGTCACCGAACAATGTATTCATGTTCATAACTACCTCCAAATAAAAATTTTCAACTTTCGACAGCACGAACGCCATCGAATCCTGCAAAGAATATACTACAAAATAAATATTTGTCAATACTAATTGTTGGCGGTCGGACCGCCGACAATTAAAAAGGGCGGGACGCAAGCGTCCCGCCACAGTGCCGAGTTTTTGTGATTTCAAAAATCCCCCTCTATCACCTCTCGGCAAACTTATTTTTATCGATATTGTCTTCTCCCAAAACCTCCATTCTTCCAGCCGTTTGTTCCGTAAGGTTTGGAAAGGATGAAATCTTCCTTTTCGGTAAACCACTTACCCCATGTCCGATCGGGAGGACAAGTAATTGCGTTAACCGCGGATTCACCTCCGTGCCTAAATCTTTCCCGCATTAATTCTTCCGGCATCAACCCACCAGAACAATTCATTCGATGCCACTCTTTCCATACCCCATCCAGACTGGACTTACCTGTTTCAGTCATCAGAGTCCCTCCTTATAGCAACAATAAAAATAAAATAAATTTTCTGCTTGAATAATACGACAAAACAGATGTTTGTCAATACTTATCCCACTACCCTATTTGCAAAAAAAATATTTATGGTGTATTTATTTAGTGATATGAAATTACTGATTGTCGAGTCTCCTGCCAAAGCAAAGACTATAAACAAATACCTGGGAAGCGATTATACTGTCACATCATCTGTGGGGCATATTCGTGATTTGCCGAAAAGCAACAAGAATGCCATTGATATAGAAAACGGTTTTATCCCAAAATACGAAACCATCAAAGGTAAAGAAAAAGTGATCAAGGAATTGCAATCTTTGGCAAAAAAAGCTAACGAAATAATTTTATCCCCCGACCCAGACCGCGAAGGAGAGGCTATTGCTTGGCATCTATCAGAAATTTTGAAAGATTCAAAAAAGCCGATTAAGAGAGTCGCCTTTAACGAAATTACAGAAGAAGCAATCAAAGAGGCAATCAAACATCCACGAGATATTGATGACAATCTAAGAAAAGCCCAAGAAGCCCGCAGGGTTTTGGATAGACTTTTTGGTTACGACCTAAGTGGTTTGATTTGGAAAAAAGTGCGCTATGGATTATCGGCCGGACGCGTTCAATCCCCTGCTTTGCGTATTTTGGTAGAAAAAGAAAGAGAAATTAAAGCTTTCATTCCGGAAGATTATTGGGTAATCACCGCCGATGTAAAAAATAAATCTGCGGCTACTTTTATTCTTAATTGTTCAGAAGAACCTACTGACAAAAAACAAGTAGAGACTATTTTGGATGTCGGAAACAACGGCATTTGGAAAGTTGCCGATTTAAAAGAAACCGAGGTTAAAAGATCGCCTCGTGCGCCTTTTACTACTTCTACACTTCAACAAGCCGCCAGTTCGAGACTGGGCTTTGCTCCAAGTAAAACAATGTCTCTCGCACAAAAACTTTACGAAGCGGGCCATATTACATACATGAGAACGGACAGTACAACACTAAGTACGGTAGCACAAAAACAGATTCTTGATTTAATCGAAAATAAATATGGAGCAAATTACGCCGAAGCACGCGTGTACAAAACCAAAGCCAAAAACGCACAAGAAGCTCATGAAGCAGTTCGTCCAACTTATGTGAAAAAATCATCCGCCGGATCAACCGATGAACAAAAAAGATTATATAAACTTATTTGGGAACGAGCAGTCGCTTCTCAAATGACTGACGCGAAAGTTCTTCGTTCAAAGATTGTGGTAGACATAGAAGGCAAAGAAACTATTCCCGAATTTAATATCAACGGTTCACGCGTTCTTTTTGATGGATGGCTTTTGGCTGACCCTTCTGCCAAGGGTGATGATGTTACATTGCCTAAAATAAAAGTAGGTGAAAATTTGGACTTGCTAAAAATGAATGTTGAAGACAAGCAAACTCAACCTCCACAAAGATATTCCGAGGCAGGACTAATCAAAGAATTAGAAAAAAGAGGAATCGGTCGTCCCAGCACCTATGCGGCGATTATCAAAACACTCAAAGACAGAGAGTATGTGACAAAAGAAGGCACCGGACTAAAACCAACCGACACTGGCGAAGTGGTCAGCTCTTTCTTGGAAAAATATTTTTCTCATTATATTAGCGATTCGTTTACTGCAGAAATGGAAAACGAATTAGACGAAATTGCAAACGGTGAAAGAGAATATGTAAAAACTTTGAAAGAGTTTTATGGACCATTTACCAAAGATGTTCAAAGCAAGGCAGATATAGAAAAAGTAACTAATCTGGGAGACGCTCCAAAAGAATTTAAATGTCCGGAATGTGACGGGCCGATGGTAATCAAACTTGCAAAGAACGGAAAATTTATGAGTTGTGCAAAGTTTCCCGAATGTAATGGTGCGAGAACAATTGAAGGAGAGGAATTAGAGGGGCCAAAAGAAACTGGGGAACCCTGTCCGGAATGTGGAAATCCTTTGGTAGAAAGAGATGGAAAATTTGGAAGATTTATCGCCTGTTCTAACTATCCAAAATGTAAATTTGTTAAAAAAGACGAGGAGTTGGAAAGACAAAATTCAACCGGAGTTAATTGTACCGAATGTAAAAATGGGCTGATGATGAAAAGAGTCGGCCGATTCGGAGAATTTTATTCCTGCTCAAATTATCCTGATTGTAAATTGGCAATCAAGGCAAAACCGACCGGAAAAATTTGTGACTATAAGAGAGAAGACAAAGGCGGACAACCTTGTGGACAGTTGATGATGGAGGGAACAAAGACGATCCCAGAGAGGTGTTCGGATAAAAATTGCCCGAATCACAGACCGGATAAACTCAGTAATAGGAAATAAGGTGTAAGTGAAAAAGAAAAGAGGAATTTTGCTAAAGCAAAATTCCTCTTTTCTTTTTCACTTACCCGAGACTCAACCTCGAGTAAACACGTACTTTATAATCTTTCAACTTTATGAACTTTATAGACTTTACGAACTTTATAGACTTTTTAAAAATCTATCTTGCTTTTAACAACTTTCCTGTTATAATTCTCTCAATGGAATATTTAGTTAGCATACTTCCTTATATACAAATAGCGCTGGCAATCCTATTAACAGCACTTATTCTCCTACAACAAACTGGAAACGAGTTAGGAGGTGCTTTTGGAGGCGGTGATAATTTTTCTGCTAGACACACCAGAAGAGGTGCGGAAAAAGCTTTGTTTAACATAACAATTATTGTTGGTATTCTTTTTGTTGCTTCAACTTTCGTAGCTCTAATCGCTTAAATTTTTTAAGATCAATACTATTTTTCTTATTACGAAAAATAGTATAAAACTATTGTGGAATCAAATAACGATAAATTTATATTGCGTAGATTTTATCTGTCCAAACTAGAAAAATTTGGCAACCTGATAAAATCTTTCAGCCTGACTGAAAAAGTAGTCTTTTGGGTTCTTTTTTTCTGTTTGGCTGTGAGCACTTTGTCTTTAATTAGTCAGATAAACAAAAATTTTTTAATTAATGTTCCTGCAAAAGGCGGAAACTTTACCGAAGGAGTTGTCGGATCACCAAGGTTCATCAATCCACTTTTAGCCATCTCAAACGCAGACAGAGATATTTTGGCCTTGGTGTATTCAGGCTTGATGAAAGCAACGCCAGAGGGACAATTAATCCCTGATCTTGCTGAGTCATATTCGATTTCTGAAGACGGATTAACATATACTTTCATACTAAGAGACGACGCAACTTTTCATGACGGAACACCAGTCACTACCGAAGATATCGGATTCACCATCAGAACATCACTTGATAATGTTATCAAAAGTCCTAAAAGAGCAAACTGGGAAGGAGTTGCTGTGAATATTGTTGACGAAAAACAAATTCAATTTGTTTTAAAAACACCCTATTCACCATTTTTGGAAAACACAACTTTAGGAATTCTACCAAAACACATTTGGGGTAAAATTGATCCTGAACAATTTGCTTTCAGCCAATTCAATATAGAACCGATTGGTTCCGGTCCATACAAAATAACCAGCACCAAAATGGATTCTTCTGGCATTCTAGAAAGATATGAATTTAAATCTTTCAATAATTACACATTAGGAGAACCATATATTCCGAACCTAGCAATCAAGTTTTACCCAAACGAAGAAACATTAATAAATGCTTATAATAAAAAAGCTATTGAGAGCATAAACACAATATCACCCGAAAAAGCAAAAAAACTGGAAGAGGCAGGAAACAGAATTGAGAGTGTTCCTTTACCAAGAATTTTTGGAATATTTTTTAATCAAAACAAAAATTCAATCTTTACAGACGCGATGGTAAGAAAAGCATTAAACAAATCAATCGATAGAGAAAAAATTATCAGTCAAGTATTGAGCGGTTACGGAACACCGATTTATGGACCCGTTCCTACAACATCTCAATATTTTGATGAAAGCATTGAAGGAGAAACAGATGTTCAAGAGGCAATAGATATTCTTGAGGATGACGGGTGGAAAATTAATGAAGAAACAAAAGTAAGAGAAAAAACTATCAAAAAAATTACAACGCCTCTAGAATTAACTCTTACCACATCCGATGCCCCAGAATTAAAGACAATCTCTGAAATGGTCAAAGCGGATTGGGAAAAAATCGGAGCAAAGGTTTCTCTCAAAATATTTGAGTCTGGTGATTTAAATCAAAACATTATCAGACCCCGAGAATATGATGCATTATTATTTGGAGAAATAATTGGACGAGATATGGATTTGTTTGCTTTCTGGCATTCATCACAAAGAAACGATCCGGGATTAAACATTGCAATGTATACAAATTCGAGCGTAGATAAATCGTTAGAACAAACAAGAGCGACAGGAGATGAAGATATAAGAAAAGATAATTACACAAAATTCCAAAAAGAAATTGCAAAAGATACCCCAGCAGTTTTTGTTTATTCACCAGATTTTATTTATGTAATGCCTGAGAAAATAAAGGGAATCTCGTTAGGGCAAATCATCATGCCTTCTGAAAGATTTTTGGATGTTCACAACTGGTATATAGAAACAGAAAACATTTGGAAAATCTTTTCTAAATAAAAAATAAAATTATTATTAAAAAAAATTATTAAACAAGCGTATAGTACTTAGCGTTTAGCGTGTAATAAATAAAAATTTCAATACTAAACATTTTAAAATTAGATTTTAATTAGTATTCAAAAATTATCTCCTATACCCTAAATGCTAAATCCTAGACGCTAAAAACAAAATATGAACAAAGAAAACGAAAATCCCAAAAAAATTGGGAGCGATGGCAAAAATATGCCAAATGCAAACAAAAGTAATCAAAGAAAGCCTCTTAGAAGAGCGCCTCGAAGAAATCACAACGAAAACAATCGCAGCGAAAGAATAGAGAAAAAACACGATGTCAAAGTTCCTGTTCTTCAGCCGGGGAATATTAGAATTATTCCTTTAGGAGGAGCTGAAGAAGTCGGACAAAATATGACAATCGTAGCGAAAGAATAGAGAAAAAACACGATGTCAAAGTTCCTGTTCTTCAGCCGGGGAATATTAGAATTATTCCTTTAGGAGGAGCTGAAGAAGTCGGACAAAATATGACAATCGTAGAATATGGTAATGATATTTTGGTTTTTGACTGTGGATTCCAATTCACATCAGAAGAAGCAGCCCCTGGAATTGACTATATTATTCCAAACACAAAATATTTGGAAGCAAATAAAGAAAAAATTCGAGCACTGATATTGACGCACGGTCACCTGGATCACATTGCGGCTATTCCCTATATTATAGACAAAATTGGTAATCCCCCAATTTATGCCAGAAATCTAACAAACATAATGGTTCAGAAAAGAGCCGAGGAATTTCCTCATATGCCAACACTAAACCTTAATAATGTTACTCCCGGTGAGAAATTAAAAATCGGAGAATTTCATTTAAAATTTATTGATGTTACTCACTCTATTCCAGACGCCATGGGGGTTTCTGTTGGAACACCTTTTGGCAATATCGTAATCACTGGTGACTTAAAATTGGAGCACGAGAACGGAATTCCGTCTGATAAAGAACAAAAAAATTGGGGCGAAATTGCAAAAGACAACAACATACTGTTGATCGCTGATTCTACCAATGTTGAGAAACCCGGTTTCTCAATTCCCGAGAAACAGATAATGGAAAATTTGGAAAATCTGATAAAAAATATCGACGGAAGAATTATCATTGGAACATTTGCATCTCAATTTGATAGAATGATCAAGATTATTCAGATTGCAGAAAAATACAACAAAAAAGTCGTTACAGAAGGAAGAAGCATCAAAACAAATATTGAAATTGCAAAATTAGCAGGGATTTTAATTCCTAGAAAAGATACAATCATCGCACCAAAAGATATCGACAAATATCCTCCTGACAAAGTGCTTGTTTTGGCGACCGGAGCACAAGGTGAAGAATTTGCGGCATTGATGCGAATGGCACAAAAGAAAAACAAATTTATCAGACTAACAAAAAAAGACACCATCATTTTGTCTTCTTCTGTTGTTCCTGGAAATGAAATCAGCGTCAGAAAACTAAAAGACAATCTTTACAGACATGATGTAAAAATCATTAGTTACCAAGTTTCAGATGTTCACGCAACCGGACACGGAAATGCTGGCGAATTAGCTTGGATCAACACAATCGTTAAAGCAAGATTCTTTATGCCAGGATATGGAAATCACTCTATGTTGAAAGTGCACGCAGAATTAGCTCGTTCAATTGGGATGAAGGACGAAAATATCGTTGTTCCAGATAACGGTTCAGTTATTGAGTTAAGAGAAAAAGGAACAAAAATCGTAGTCCTAAAAGAAAAAGCCCCTTCAAACATTGTTATGGTAGATGGATTTTCTATCGGAGATATTCAAGAAGTTGTCATCAGAGACAGACAGACATTGGCTCAGGACGGAATCTTTGTTGTTATTGCAACAATTGATTTAAGTACTGGTAAACTAAGAAAATCACCGGATATAATTTCTCGAGGGTTCGTATATCTGAGAGAATCGCAAGACATGTTACAACAAGCGCGAAGAATCGTTAAAACAACAGTCGAAGAAAACACGGTCGGAATGAGACCAATTAACTTTGATATCATCAAAAAAGAATTGAGTGATAATGTTGGAAGATTTCTATTAAAGAAAACTGACAAACGACCGATTATTATTCCTGTTGTATTGGGCGTATAAAACAAAAAAAATGGCCATTCCTTGGCCATTTTTTTTGTTTACGGATTTTTTAATTCCAGTATAATATTAAGCACCATGATACCAAACAAACAAATTGTTACAGCAATCTTTCTAACAGGATTTCTTTTTTCTTTCGGCATCGCAATTCCTACATATATAAATTCTACTTTTTTAAGCACTTATATTTCAGAGGGGTTAGTTGGTTCCTTTTACATAATATCATCGTTACTCACCATAATACTGCTATTTAGTTCCAGAAAAATCCTTAGCAAAATCGGAAATTACAAAGCAACATTGGGAATATTAATTGTGAATTTTCTGTCATTGATTATGTTGGTTTTTTGCGAAAATTTTTTTACAGTCGCTATTTCCTTGGTAGTACATCTTATTGCCGTCACTGTTATTTCATTTAACATTGATATTTTTCTTGAAGCATTCTCGAACAATTCTAGCACCGGAAAAACGCGTGGGACATTTCTTTCTCTAACAAATTTAGCGTGGCTTATTTCTCCTATCATATCTGGGTTTGTTCTTTCTGGAGAAGAATATTGGAAAATTTATCTGTTATCTGCCATCATCAATATTCCTGTAATTTATATTCTCCTTCGAAACCTCAAAGGCTTTAAGGACCCAGAATACCAAAAAGTAAATACGGTGGAAGCATTCAAAACAATATATAAAAGAAAAAATATCTTAAAAATCTCTTGGGCGCATTTTCTTTTAAGATTTTTTTATTCATGGATGATTATATATATGCCAATTTATTTACACGACTATATTGGTTTTGATTGGAATACAATCGGCATTATATTTACCGCGATGTTATTGCCTTTTGTCATATTAGAAATGCCTTTAGGAAAAATCGCGGACAAATTCTTGGGAGAAAAAGAGATTTTAAATACCGGATTTTTGATTGCAGGAATCTCGACCGCAGTATTAACTTTTGTTGATTCTACCGATCCTGTTTTTTGGGGCTTTCTGTTATTTATGACGAGAGTCGGAGCAAGCATGATAGAAATTGCATCAGAAACATACTTCTTCAAAAAGATAAATGAGGGTGATGTAGAAATATTGAATATTTTCAGGATGATTGGTCCATCTGCCTATGTAGTTGGACCTATTGTTGCGACTGTCTTACTAATGTTTATTGAAATAAATTATCTATTCATAATTTTGGGCATCTTGATGGCAGTCGGAGGGACAGCAATAGAAATGACACTAAAAGACACAAAATAAAAAATGTACTCGGTTCAACCGAGTACATTTTAAAAAATTGTCTGTCCGACAACCAACTTTTACAAAACATTTTAATACTGACTAATTTAAAAAGCGACCCGATGGGTCGCTTTTATTTTATATGACAGGCATAAAGGTCTGTCCGGAAGAGCCTCCCCAACGATTTCTGGCCTCCCAGATAGAGACAAGACCAATAAACAAATATGAAATCAGAAATACACAGATAGTCTTCGAAAAACTCACCGAAAGAACAAGTCTGAGTAATATTGAAGAAAGCACAGGAAAAGCCAGTCCAAAAGACAAAAACATTGACATTATTCCCTGATAAAATTCTCCGGAATCGTCCTTGCACAAATCAATCAAGAGAAAAATCCACCAGAATAATCCCGCCAAAGTTGCAAGCAAAACCCTTCTTGCCTGGAAATAAATATATTTTTTCATTTTTTTCTCCTTGTCTGAAAAATTCGTTTAAGAAAATTACGAAAAATAATATTTGAATTTCCGCTCAAAACAGAATCGGGGTTTGATTTATATCGAATACCCGACCTGTCAGCGATTCCACCCTTTATTGTTTTCACCAAACCTCCTTGTTTTCAATAGTTTAAAAAGACTAATAAAAGCTATTTCTAAAAACCATTAAAGCAAAAAACAATCAAAAAGTCTAATAGAAAATTGGTTACCCGACAACCAACTTTTAAAAAAACGACCCGTAGGTCGTTTTAAAGATTATTTAATGGGCAATTCACGGAAACCGCTCCATTCGAGTCGAAAATAAATTATTTCAATAAGGCCAACAGACAGATGAAAATACAGAAAGATTAAAATGCAATTCCAGAGATTTAATGGATATACGAAGTACATTAAAACCGCCATAATTAAAGGAAGTAAAGCACCTTTTAATAAAGACGCCCGAATATAATCTCTGTAGTATTCATCTCTATAATCTATAGATCGAAATTCTTTCAAAAACAAAAACCACCAAAAAACACCTTGAAAAAATGCTATTACAATCCTTTTAATATCTTTCTTCATGGAAACTCCTCCAGAATGAATTTTGATTGTTATTTCCAAATAAAATTTAACAAAAAAACATTTAAAACACAAGTAAAAAACAAGTAAAACAAACACGAGCAAGAGCCTTATTCAAACCTTTTAATTTTTATAGGATTTGTTTATTTCTTTATAATTTAGTTTAAATTTATAAGTCTTGAAAAACAAATTATCAAATTCTTTTCTGTTTTTTACTTTTTGCAGAGATTTTAAAAAATTCAAAAACTTCTTTTTTCCAAACTTTTCTACCAACATTTCTACAAAAAATCCTGATTCATAGTAAACGCTAGTTTTTCCATCTTCACTCATATGTGAATCATAAAAATTCAAAAATTGTTTAAATTCTTCTAGTCTTTTTTTAAACCTATCTTGTTCAGAAGTATAAATAGCAACCCCTTCCCACAACCATACAGGACGAAACCCTCCCTTTACTAGAATTTTAAAAAACAAATGGCTTAACTCGTGTTTTATTAAAGACTTATATTGTTCTTTTGTGTATCCTTTCTTGTGAGAAGTTTCAGTTTTGATTTTCAAACGATTCATCACAAAAACAGTATCAATAGTTGGTGTCCAACCAACAGTCCAGTCGGCACTTCCATTTCCCATATCTTCTTTAAGCAAAGCTTTATCTTCTCTACTATTAACAATAAAAATCTTGGGAGTATTACGAGTCCAATTAATACCATAAAAATCATTCAATTCTTTCATTGAATCCTTGTATGCTTTATCAAGAAATTTATCCTTCTTTTGCTTTAATTCAAAAATCATTGATTTTGTTAATTTTCGCGTTTATTCTGCGTTTAGTCCGCATTTAGTCCGCATTTTTTTCTTACATCCTCCATCTTTTTTTCTGCTCTTTCGCGAGCGATTTTTCCGCCCTTTTCCAAAATCTCCAAAACTCTTTCGGGATTTTTTTCCAATTCTTTTCTTTTTTCTCTCATTGGTCGCAAATAGTCATTTATTATTTTCGCTGTATATTTTTTTATATCTGCATAACCAACACCGCCATTTTCAAACATCGTTCTCATCTCGTCATCTTGCTCTTTGTTTGTGAAAAGTTTTGATATTTTGTACAAATTATAATCATCAGGATTTTTCTTTTCATCAATTCCTTTTGAATCCATTGGCACAGACATAACGATTTTCTCCGTTTCTTCATCGCTCGCAAAAAGAGGGATTGTATTTCCATAAGATTTTGACATTTTTTGTCCGTCTATTCCAATCACTGTTTCTGTTTCTTCCAAAATCTTTTCCTGAGGCTCTTTAAAAGTCATACCATATTGAGTATTAAATTTTCTGGCAATCTCTCTCGCAATTTCCAAATGTTGCTTTTGATCATTTCCAACAGGCACAATATCTGCGTCTTGAATCAAAATATCCGCAGACATAAGAACAGGATAATTAAAGGTTCCGACATTCACCTCTTTCTTTTTCGCCTCGGCATCTTTAAAAGCGTGCGCTCTCATCAGATACGGCATCGTTACCAAACAAGAAAAAATCCAGCTCAATTCTGTCACTTGTGGGACGCTTGATTGTCTAAACAAAATTACTTTTTCAGGATCTAAACCAATAGCGAGATAATCCAAAGCTAATTCAATACTGTTTTGCCCAATCAAAAGTTTTTTAGTGTCCGATGTCATTGCATGATAATCGGCAATAAAAACAAACACTTCGTCAAAATCATTTTGCAAATCAACGAATTGTTTCATCGCCCCAAAATAGTTTCCAATATGTGGGCGACCGGTTGGCTTTACGCCTGATAACATTATTTTTTTCATCCTGTTTAGATTTTAATAATCTTATAATTCAACACCTTTTATTTTAACATATCTTTCGAAAAACCCTTAAATTTAGCCCAAAATTGACTTTTAAGAGCATGTTTCATGCCAAAGCAGAAATACTGACACCCTCAAACGAAAGACGCCAAAAGGCCGATTCTTAGTGTAATTTTCTAATCTCGTCCATTATCTCTTTTGTCGCTTGTTTGTAATGATCAAGAGTGATGTTATTTTTATTATCATAAAAATCTTTTGCAAGCATTGGTTTACCAAAAACAACTTTCAACTTTGGTCGGTTAAAGAGTCCTTTTTTCTTTTCTGTTTTATACAAACCGACAATTCTAACAGGGACAACAGAAGATTTTGTTCTATGAATTAGAAAACCAATCCCTGGTTTTCCATCACCAATCTGTCCGTCAGAGGTTTTCTTTCCTTCTGGGAAAATACAAAGACTCCTCCCCATATTTAATATTTTAATATGATATCGAAGAGCGACATCATAATTTTTCATTCCTGCGTAAGCAGTGTGCGCTCCCCACAAACGAAAAAATAATCCGCCGTAAATGTTTTGTCTCCAACCACTATTTTTATAAAATTCCCTCTCTCTGGAAACATAAAACATCGGCATAAAACGAGACAAGAAAGGCAGAGATGCCGGAACAAGAATCGGGTCCATCTCGCTGGTGTGGTTAACAGCAAAAATTACACCGTTGCCGTCGTCTTTGAGGATGGAAAGATGTTTTAGGCCTTTAACATCATATGCATAAAAAATTCTCAACAAAATTCTGGTCGGAACCCAAATAAGAGTTTGTAACACCCAAGGTGAAACATAGTGAATTATTTTCATTTTGCTGGAATATCTTCTCATACGGAAATTTAAATGCCCTCTTTCTTTAATTCTTCTACTAATTGTTTTGTCTTTCGACTTAACTTGTTCGGCATTTGAATATTTATTTTTGCAAGCAAATCACCTCTCTTTCCTCCAACAACAGGCACACCCATTCCTTTCATTCTCAAAATTTCTCCAAAACTAACACCGGCGGGAATTTTTAGTTTGATTTTTTCACCCAAAACATCAACATTGTAATCAGACCCCATCAAAGCATCAGTCAATTTGACATTCAAATTCATCACCAAATTATTTCCTTCTTTTCTCAAAGACTCGTGTTTCGAGATATGAATTTTTACATATAAGTCGCCAGAGATTCCTCCCGCGATTGCCTCGCCTTCGCCACTCATTCTAATCATCTCGCCGTCATTGATTCCGGCAGGCACATTAATTTTTATTTCTGATTGTTCTTTCTTTATTCCCGCTCCACGACAATTTGAACATTTTGTTTTTGGAACCCTTCCGCTTCCATTACAATGGTCGCAAGATTTAACGCTGGAGAATGTTCCTAAAATAGATTTTTTTGTTTCATGAATTTGTCCATTTCCGTTGCAGACAGAACAAATTTCCATTTCACTTCCCTCTTTGGCACCGCTACCGTTACAAATATCACAAACAGAATTTTTTGTTACAAAAACTTTTCTCTCAACACCAAAGATAGAATCCTTAAAATCAATCTGCAAATCGATGACTATATCATTTCCTCTCTTTGTTTTCCTTCTTTGAGAACCAAAAAAATCTCCGAATATATCTCCCAGATCAAATTCGAATCCACCTTGTTCGGAAAATTGAGAAAAATCAAAGCCTTCAAAACCACCAAATCCTCCATTCGCTCCTCCTTGGGCACCACCGCTGAAAACCCTTCCATAGGCATCGTATTCTGCTCTTTTTTTGTCATCGGATAATACGCTATAAGCTTCACTAACTTTTTTGAACATTGCTTCATCACCTCCCTTTTTATCAGGGTGATATTTGTGAGCCAATTTTCGAAAAGCCTGCTTTATCTCTTCCTTTGATGTATTTTTCTCGACTCCTAATATTTTGTAATAATCATCATTCATGTGGTTAATTTTACTTTAAAATACAAGAAAAATAAAGAATACAAATATACCCAATTATCCTAAACAAAACGCTCGGTATTGACACAAAATCTGAATATGCTACAAAGAAAGTATGCATAGAAATTATACAAAGCTAAATAGCAAAAACCATGTTGCCGAAAACGGGGCTTCTTTTATGGTTCCAAATAAATTTGCGTTCAGCTTTGATAGTTTTAATCTCTTTATACCCAATCCAAAAAATTAAGGAAAATTAAACCTCTGTTAGAAAAATCTCGGCTGAACACAAAACAGTCGAGGTTTTTTGTTTAGCAACAAACTGTTCTTCTTTGAATTACGAAGTGGCTGGATCCCTGCCTGCCGGCAGGCAGGGCTTCGCAAAGCTCGCGAAGACGAACAGAAAAGCAAAGCTTTTCTGTTCGTCGACGCAGGCTCCAGCCTGCGTCTTTGCGAACGAAGTGAAGCAATCCACACCATCTCGTAATTTAAAGCGTACTTTTCAAAAACAAACAATGGAGGACAAAATGAACTTGTCGCAAGTGATCATCAAAACGAATCGTTTATTGCTGGTGCCGATTTCTCCAAAATTCAGGGAGGCAATTTTCCAAAATCTGACAAAAGAAGTCACCAAGTATATGTATCCCCAGCCGACCGGCAACATCAAAGATACTGACGATTTTATCGAAAGGTCGTCAAAAAAGAATCTGGAGGGTGAAGATCTTCAACTGATCATCACGGATTTAGAAAACGGAGAATTCTTGGGTTGTGCCGGAATGCACCATATCGACCAAAGGTCACCCGAGCTGGGCATCTGGCTCAAAAAAGACGCTCACGGCCATAAATACGGACAGGAAGCAATGCGGGGCATCAAAGAGTGGGCGGACAAAAACATCCGTTATCTCTACATCAAATACCCTGTCGCCAAAGCCAACATTCCCAGCAGAAAGGTTGCAGAATCTCTGGGAGGAGTGCTTATTCACGAAGTCCCCCTTATCAACCAGCTGGAAGAAGAACATGTCGGCGTAGAGTATTTTATCTACCCACCCAAATAAAAATCTTTGGAGACTCGACCTCCAAAAAAACAAAATGTGGGCGGTCCAACCGCCCACATTTTTTGTTGTTTATTTATCTTATTTATTTTCTATTTATTCTCCCCGTTTTCTCCGTCTTTTGGTTTTTCTTCGTCAAACTCATGCCCTGTGAATTTTCTTTGTTCTTTTTTAAATCAAAACGGAAATTAAAAACCAAACCAAGATAACTCCTAATAACAAAGAAGTAACCGCTCTCACCCAACGATTTTGAAATTCTCCCGACTCTTTGTTTGTTTCATTTTTTCTCTTCCACACATAACTTGTAAACCAAACATAATATTTTCTACTAAAAACCAGGAAAATTCCATGAATAATTGATATTGTGGCCATGAAACTAATTGCTATTAAAATTATATTTTCCATAATATTTATAATTATCTCTTAATTGTTTTCCTTAATAACCGTATTTGTTTTAGTGCTTGGGGCATTATCGCCAGTAAGTCCTCTTAGGTTTGTGTACATTTTATTTATAGCCTCTGGGGTTTTTTGTGTAATTTCTGTTACATCCATTATATTACTTAGGATATCTAAAGAAACTTTCTCATTTACTGTGCCAAACACACCTCCAAACACTTTAAAACCAGGGAACATTAAAGCTTTTATTCCAGAAGATGTTTTTTCCTGCGAAGTAAATTGATCAGGGTAATCAAATATAGTTGTCTTAACCTCATCCAAAGCGCTCACGGTCAGACCAAGCGAGGCTATTTCAAAAGCAGTTTTTATAATTATGCCAGCGATAGGACCAATAACAAACTCCCCCTGAGGATCTTTTAGATTAACAGGATTATTATTCGCATAAGAATACGAATTCAACTGTTGCGGATTCAAAAGATATTGTTCAACGGCTTTTCTTACCCTCTCATTTTCATCACCGCCATTTTCGTCCCCAACCTTCATAATATCCGCAAGTTTTTGTGTTCCAACAAACAAGAAAGCCGGATCCTGGCTCAACCACCTCCCCACATCCTGATCATAATATCTTTGTTTAGCATAAGTCAGATCATTTTCTTCGTCAAACTCATGACCTGTGAATTTTCTTTGTTCTGTAAATGTCCCTGTGTTAATTCTCTGTTCTCCGAATGGATAATAATCCGCCACTTCTTTTACTTCACCACTTTCATCTGTCACAACATTCGTTCCACCCAAATGATCGGTGTGAATATAGTTTGTGCTAGTTGCTGTTCCATTCCCCTCTATTGTTGCGAGTAGTGTGTTTGTTAGAGGATCAAAGATATGTTTTGTTACCGTTGTTCCGTCTGTATTGTAATACATATTTGGATAGGTTGTCGTGGCTATTCCATTACCTTTCTCTACTCGTATATTATTTTGATCATAGGTGTAATAATCTGTATTTGAATTTACAACGGAAGAAATTAGACGATTTTTGTAATCCCAAACATATGTGTTTGATCCTATTCCTGTGATGTTGCCGAGGGCGTTGTTTGTATAAATTTCAATTTTCATTTATTAAAACAAAATAAATTATTATAAATTAATAATTAACCAAATAGCAAAACCAACAAGAAAAATTCCAATTCCTAGACTTGTCCACCCGCTATATTTAGCTACTATATCTTGAAACTCATCCGATACTTTATTATTTTCATCTCTCCAACCACCCTTTCTTAAATATTCGAGATATTTAGGTGAATAAAGAATCCGATATCCATAGATAAAGACAATGACACCTATGACAAATATTCCTATAATAAATAATATTGTTGTGTTCATAATGTTATTCTTTATTTTTAAACTTTATTCATATTTTGCTTTATTTTTTCTATAAATTCCATAGGATTATCAGGTGTTATAAACACATTAGGAAACATACCTTTCGTACGTTTTATTACAATTCTTTTATAATGAAACTTATTCTCACAGTGCCAAGCGAAATTAGATGCCGATTCTACCAAAGTAGGTTGATATATTTCCTTAATATCACCATAGGGTATTTTTAACAACGGAATAATTCTAAAGAGATATATCTCCAAAAATTCTTCACTAATTTTATATCTAAACAAAAATCGTACAAAGATTATAGCCACTATAATTACCAATAGCATCAACCCTATACCAGTAGCCCATGTTGTTATATATTCAATCATAATTTTTATATTTTAATTAAAGTAATATTTTTAAAATTCTTTTACTCTTGTCCTAGAAGGGTTTGTGATTATGCTTGCTCCAGGACCAATTCCAACGCCTATTGAATATGACGATATGCCGTTAGTATCGTAACTACCTCCTATACTACCAATAGGGGTATTGATGGAACTCTCTTGAGAAACACCCCCTAATTGTTCTGTCGTTTTAGCATTAGTGAATGTCAAATCAACACCGACGCCTAAATCAGCTCCGATTGTATTTGATTTTAGGTTTTGTGAATTATCCTGCACCACATTTCCTAAACCTTTAAGAAATCCGCTTTCTGTTCTTGTGAAAACAAATTTTGGTAAACTGGACAAACCTTCTGTTACAAAACCAATACCAATAGAATATGAACCTGCTCCTCCATATTGGCCTACACCAGCAGAACTTCTAATTGAAAAGTTTATTGAAGCACCAAACTCCCCCTGAGGATCTTTTATATTCACCGGATTATTATTCGCATAAGAATACGAATTCAACTGTTGTGGATTTGATAGATATTTATTTAATGCATTTCGTGTCCTTTCTGTGTCATCTTTTCCGTCTGTTTTTACAATACCAGCCAACTTCGAAGTTCCAACCACTAAGAAAGCCGGATCCTGACTCAACCACCTCCCCACATCCTGATCATAGTATCTTTGTTTAGCATAAGTTAAATCTGTGTCAGAATCAAACTCATGCCCAGTGAATTTTTTTTGTTCTGCGTTCCCCGATGTTACTTCGCTAATTCTCTGTTCTCCA
>Ga0209542_10003594_pt1 | contig 33000 bp, 27 predicted proteins | sample RifCSPhighO2_01_FD_184028 | JGI IMG/M metagenome (GOLD analysis project Ga0209542, IMG submission 184028) | Soil microbial communities from Rifle, Colorado - Rifle CSP2_plank highO2_0.1 (SPAdes) (version 2) | ecosystem: Environmental > Terrestrial > Deep subsurface > Rock core/Sediment ... | reverse complement strand
CTTTGAGTAATATATGTTCCGAATCAAGAAGCATCAACTCCGCAAAATCACGCGTCGCATGCGTTGAATAGATTGTTCCGCGAAAACCGTCCTTCACAAGCTTCGGAATGCGCCCTGTGTGGTCAAGGTGCGCGTGAGTTATGAAAACAGCCGTGATGTCTTTTGGATTATATTGGAACGGTTCGAAGTTTTGCCGCTCGGCGTAGTGAGTGCCCTGATGAAGGCCGCAATCAATCATGATTTTCACTCCGCCAGACTCGAGCACATAATTCGATCCGGTCACTTCTCCGGCGGCGCCGTAGAATGTAAGTTTCATGTGTATTAAGTATATAGAAAATAGATAATAGAAAATAGAGTTATAGAAAGTGGAATGTAGAGGATGGGGAAATCCTTCGACTCGCAGACTCGCTCAGGCCTTCGGCTCTGAGACTCAGGCTCGAAGAGACGTTTTCGCCTGAAGGCAAAAACGAAAATTCGAAAGGACCTTTTGAGGGGTCCTTTATTGTTTGTGTTAAATCGTTCAGAAGCGGATGCTCCTAATGTTTGTACCAGTGTTTTAAAACCGGTTTTTAATGAGTATTCACTTCTGAACGATCTGTGTATATCTTATCGTTCCCCATGATAGCGTCAAGGAGTGCCCTGTGCATAACTCCGACGCCCGCCTTTTGGCGGGGTCGGAGCCCCGACCTTCCGAGCGTCGGGGCTTTGTCGTATCAATTCTTCTTGTGGACCCGCTTCAGTTTTTGAAATACTACTCGCTCAACTTGATTTTTTAAGTAAATTTGACAGCTCCCGTTCCTCCCTCGCAGACTCGGGATTTTCCGGCCATCAAATTTATGCATTAAAAAATCCTAAGCTTCGCTCATGTATTTCTTACAAACTTCCGCTTATGGTCGCACAAGAAGAATTGCTGCTCATAGAGGGGGGAGAAAAGAACTGGCTCGCTTAAAGGTAGAAAGGGACGGCTCATTTTCTGCTGAAAATGTCCTGTATCCCTGCCTGCCCTGCCTGCCGACAGGCAGGCGGCAGGCAGGGCCTCGCCTGCGTTCGTCCGATAATCCCTTTCGAAGTGAGAGATTCCACCGATTGGAGAGACGTATTGAAATTCCGGCATCTATCCCATCACAACCTAATTGAGAACCAATAACGAATAATTGAATTTTATTATCGTATATGGGATAATCCGTTCCATGAAACGGTATGCTTTTATTGATGTCGCTAACACCAAAGGGACTGCTGGGATGGCTCTCGGTTTTTCGGTAGATTGGCAAAAGTTAATTAAGATGCTCAAAAACGATAAATGGAGTTGCGATAAGGTGTTTTATTATGAAGGAAGGATGGAAACGAACAAATATGATAAACGCCACAAAAAACTTGAAAAGATGGGATATACAGTGAGAACAAAGCTAACTTTTCTACATAAAAATAGACTTAAGTTGATTAAATATATATGCGAATGTCAGAAAGAAAATGCTTTTGATAAATTCAAGTACTTATGTACTAATTGTAATAAGGAAAAAGAAATCACTTTAAATAATGGCGGAAGTCATCCAAAAGCAAATTTCGACGTAGAAATAGCTGTTGATACGCTCGATTATGCAAATTCAGACACGCAAATTATTCTTTTTACTGGAGATGGAGACTTTCGGTTTTTAGCAGAAAAGCTTATTGAAAAAGGTGCAACGGTAATTTTTATATCTTCTATGCGTGAAACTATTGAAGAGCGTAGTAAAAGATTTTCGACCCGATTAAAAGACTTAATTGCAAAAGAGGAAACTCACGCCCAACAACAGAAAATTAAATCACGAGCAAGATTTTTGGAGATGGACAATTTAAGACGTTTGATAGAAAAAGAAAACGCCGCGAAGCGCGACGTTTCCGAATGACAACAGTATTATATACCCGTCGTATGTGAAATGTCAATGAAGTGTGCATAAAACCAGTGGGAAATAAGGTAAAATAAGGGATAGATTCGTTTTGTATACCCCTTGACCATTCTATGAATAAACTCCAATTCCTTACGCTTTTGAAGCGCATAATATCGTTTCGAGCAAAGAAGAAAACCACTCGTTGTCGTTGCGCCGATTTACTTTAACGCCTCTTCCACTGCTTTTCGTTCGCTCCACGGGGTTTTTGAGCCGTGCGGGCCGTGAATCCATTGCTCGCTCCCTTTTCCGGTGATGACGATGATGTCTCCGTCTTTCGCGTAATAAGCCGCTCGTCTGATCGCCTCGCCGCGGTCAAGAATTTCTATCGCCCCTCCACGTTTTTCAGCCGGAATCCCGGATGCTATCTCGGAGATAATGCGCGTTGGGCTCTCGTCGTACGGATTTTCGTTTGTAAGAATTATGGTCTCGCAGTATTGCGCCGCGATTTTTCCCATCACGGGGCGTTTCCACTTATCTCTGCCCCCGCCGGCAGATCCTAAAACACAGACGAGGCCCGGGTTTTGATTGTCATTTTTTTTCAGCATTCCTCGAAGCGTCGCATACACCGCCTCGAGCGATTCCGGCGTATGAGCGTAGTCAATCACGGCAGTTTTTCCTCTTTTTCGCACGAACTCCATGCGCCCCGGTATGCCCCTGAAGTTCCGCACCCCGTCTTCGATCACGTTGTCGGGTACTTTGATAAACCTCGCCACGGCTTCCGCGGCGGCGATGTTGTCTTTATTGAAATCGCTCAAAATAAATTCCGGCGGAAGGTCTTTTGGCCTTTCGAAGAGGCTTGGACGCGAAAGTAAGCTTTGCATATACGCGTCATCTCGCGAATATAATACAACGACCTTCTCATCCTTGAAAACGTTTACGAAAAACTGGGAATTGGCGTCGTTTTTATTTACAAACACCGTCCCCTGTTTCTTTAACACATACTTCAAAAATTTGAGCTTTGCGTTTCTGTACGCCTCGAACGATCCGTGGGCTTCCGTGTGTTCCGGCGCGATGTTTGTAACAACCCCAATATCCCATTCCATGAACCGATGGTGAGACAGCGCCGCGCCTTGGGACGTTACCTCAACAAGTGCGGTCGCACAGCGGGCATTCACGGCGCGGCGGAGAGACCGCTGAAGAAAAAAACTGCCCGGCATGGTATTTTCGGTATCGTTGATTCTGCTATCGCTTCCGATTTTTATCCTCCTCGACGAAATCATCGCCGTCTTTTCCCCCGCAGCCTCGAGAATTGAGTTTAGAAGTTCGAGTGTCGTTGTTTTCCCTTTCGTACCGGTAACGCCGATCATATATATCTTCCTGCTTGGAAATCCGTATACGCACGCGGCGAGGGTAGCCAGAAGAAAATGATATATTTTCGCGACGAGCGGCAGTTTGTATATGAACGCGACAACGGGATTTCTCTTTGCTCCGGCATAAAAATCCATTTTGTTTTTTTAATTTTTTCACCCTCCTAGATTTTGCAAAGCAAAACTTTGGAGGGTGAATTTATTTTTTACCCAAAACCTTGAACGCCGCCTTGAGACGGCCCTCGAGGCCGGCGACTTTTTCGTCAACCTTCGCGAGAGCCGCTTTTGCCTGCTCCCGCCGATACCCCAGACTGACAAGCGTTTCGACCAAATCCGAGTCCGCTTCCATTTTGCCCACAAATGATTCCGACTTTTCCGATATGATTTTGTTTTTGAGCTCGAGCACGATCCGATCCGCTGTCTTTCCGCCGATGCCGGACGCCCTCCTCAAAAGATCCGGCCTATTTTCTTTTATGGCCGCGGAAATATTCTCCAACGTGTCTATTCCCAAAATCGCTAGCGCGGATTTTGGCCCGACGCCGTTTACCGAAATCAAAGACTCAAAAAGCTCAAGTTCTTTCTGGGAAACAAACCCATACAGCTCCATCGCGTCTTCCCGAAGGTGAAAATGGCAGAAAAATTTCGCGTTATTCCCCGGCGCCGGAAGGACGCTCATGCCTCGGACATGGGTAAAAACCTTGATTCCAAATCCGCCGGTTTCCACAACTACGAAGTTCTCCGCGCGGTGGGTTAATTTCCCCTCGATGGTATAAATCATTCTTCTGATTATACGAAAACCTTGCGCTTTTTGATACCTCATACTATACTGGCCAGTGTTAAGTTTTTAGTTACTTGTTGTAGGTTATAAGTCATTTCTAATCATGCCAATTACGCAATCAGCAAAGAAAGCTCTCCGCCAGAACGCACGGCGGGCAAAAAGAAACATCTTACGGAAAGAAGCGTATAAAAAGCTCGTCAAAAGCTACCGCAATCTTGTCGCGCAGAAAAACACCGCCGAGGCCGCGAAGCAGCTTCCGGCTGTCTACCAGGCGCTCGATAAAGCCGCGAAAAATAAGGTTATTGAATGGAATAAAGCGGGGAGACTGAAATCCCGCCTTAGCCAGCTCCTTTCGGTTAAGAAGTAATTTTAATTTAAACCGCACTAGCCCAACACTGCGCTCACAAGCACCTCTTCGTAGTCAAGTTTTCCCGATTTTATTTTGAGGTCATAGTCCGCGAATTCACGCGCGCGTTCTTTCCATACAGAAGAGAGAATATTGAAAATCTTTGCCGCAGGCTCATGCGCGGCAAACAATTTTTCGAGCACGAACAGCCTGCGCCCGATTTCATGGCTTTTGAGTCCATTCATCACGCTCCAGAAATCCGGCGCGGCTTCGAGCATCGTGCCCTCGAGATCCGCTTTCGCAATGGTTTTTTTCCCCAATGAGCTTAGCTTTTGCACTTCCGTCGCAAGCCCCCAGCTATTTCCCGCGTAGACGCGCGCGAGGAACAGGCGCGCCGAGTCGTCGAGAACAACTTCGTTCTTTTTTGCGATGCCGGAAATAAACTGCTCCCAATCTTTTCCTTCAAGATGCCGGAATTCCTGTGCGAGCGCCGGCTTTTCGAGAAGCGAAGAAAAGGCTTTCGTCGGTTTCCCCTTTTCGGAAAGAATAATGGTTGTATTTTTGTCTCCAAGGAATGATGCGATTAGCTTGATTAATTCATTCGGGGCATCAATTTCAAGCGCGTTTTCCAAAACAACGATTTTTTTTGCCTCAAAGAGGGATTTGTTCCGCACGAAATTTTTGAATTCCTTAAAACCATCTTCGCTTGATACATCAAATCGGCCGAGCGACAGGCTGGAATATTTTTTTAAAAATTCTTCCTGAATAGAGCTTCTTTTTTCTTCGCGCCGATAGTCGTCTGGGCCGTATAGAAAGATAATCATGATTTCTAATTATTTTTTTGTCATCCCCGATTTGATCGGGGATCCAGATTTTCTATATATTATGGATCTCCATTTCACGGGGACACGCTCTGGATTCCCGCTTTCGCGGGAATGACAGGAAAGGGGGAAAAAATAAAAAGGAAATTGGTGATTATTTTTTCCTCGGTTGCTTCTTTATTGCCGCTTTTACGAACTCGCGGAAAAGCGGATGCGGCACCAGCGGCCTGCTTTTGAACTCGGGGTGAAATTGCGTTCCGACGAAAAACGGGTGTTGGTTTTGCGGAAGCTCCACGATCTCCATAAGCCGCCGATCGGGGGAAATGCCGGAAAAAATAAGCCCTTTTTTCTCGAATTTCGAAATGTAATCCGGATTTACTTCGTACCGATGCCGGTGCCGTTCGGATATCGAATTTTTGTCGTACGCGCGTTGCGCAATCGTGCCTTTTTTGAGAACCGCAGGATACGAACCAAGTCGCATCGTGGCGCCGTATTTTTTCTCCGCGATGTTGGATTTCTGCTCAGGCATAATATAGATCACCGGGTTTTTTGTTTTTGGGTCAACTTCCGTCGTGTGGGCGTCCTTCAAGCCAAGTACGTCGCGCGCGAATTCGATAACGGCAAGCTGCATTCCGTAGCACAGGCCGAGATACGGAATTTTGTGCTCGCGACAATAGCGTATGGCATTCATTTTCCCCTCCACGCCGCGGCTGCCAAACCCGCCCGGCACGACGATACCGTCATAGCGAGACAGTTCCTGGAGTTTCTTAGGCGATTTCTCATAATCATTCGAATCAATCCATTCGATCTCCGGCTTAGCTTTGAAAAAATACGCGGCGTGCTTCACGGCTTCGATAACCGAAATGTAGGAATCGGTGAGCACAAAATTCCCCGATCCGAAATATTTGCCGACAATGCCGATTTTGACCGATTTTTTCGCCGTGCGTATTGTCGAAACAAGCCGTCCCCAATCTTTAAAGTCGCGCCTCTTGGATTTCAAGGAAAGCTTGCTCAAAATCCGGTCGCCCAGTTTATCCTTTTCAAAGTTCATCGGAACTTCGTAAATGCTTTTCACATCCGGAGCGGATATGACGTCTCCCTTTTCAAGACTGCACATAAATTCGATCTTGTTCTTCCGCTTTCGGTCGAGCGGGACGGGCGCGCGGGCGAGAATAATATCCGGGTGGATTCCGACTGAATTCAAGCTTCGGACGGCGTGCTGGGTCGGCTTTGTTTTAAGCTCGGTTCCGCCAGCGCCGAGGGAAGGCAAAAAGCTCACGAGTACCACCGCCACGTCGCGGGGTTTTTTAAGCTTCAACATTCGCACCGATTCCAGAAAAAGGATATTTTCGTATTCGCCAACTGTCCCGCCAATTTCAATAATGGCCACCTCCGCCTTCGTGCGTGCCGCGGCTTTGTCAATCCGGTCTATAACCTCAAGCGGTATCCGGGGAACCACTTCCACCTGCTTGCCGCCGTACTCCAAATTCCTTTCTTTTTTGATAACCGACAGATAAATACTTCCCGTCGTCATGTAGTTACTTTTCGAAAGATTCCTATTTAAAAACCTCTCGTAATTGCCCATGTCTTGGTCGCACTCCGTCCCATCGTCCAGCACAAAAACCTCGCCGTGTTCGGTTGGATTCATAGTTCCCGCGTCCACATTTACATACGGATCGATTTTGAGCGCAGTCACCTCAAGGCCGCGCGCCTGCAAAATTTTCGCGATCGAAGCCGAAGCAATGCCTTTGCCCACCCCGGACATCACGCCGCCAACAACAAAAATATATTTAGCCATCAGAATTGGTTTGTTTTTACTTGCCTACATGATAATCGAGTGCCCGAAAATTCTCAATTTCTCGCCGCCTGCTTTTGTTTCAATTTTTGAGTTTTTCCTCCGAAGGAGGATCCCTGCCCGGCCGGCAGGCGGGCGCCTCCGGCGGAGAGATTCTTTACTATTCTTCCGCCACAACTTCGTGTTGTGGCACTAGTTTTGGCTCCGTAGGTAAAGCAATGTGGAAAATACTGCCCCGTCCCGGCTCGGATTCAACAAACACCTGGCCGCCATGCGCTTGAACGATATTTTTTACAATATAGAGACCGAGTCCCGAACCGGTCGTATGGGTTTTCATGGCGACGGGCGAACGGTAAAACTTTTTGAACAAATTTCCGATCTCTTCCTGCGCCATGCCGATGCCGGTATCCTTGACGGAAATATCGATAAACGGCTTGTCGGCGATTTTCTCGATCCGCACCGCTACTTCTCCGTTGTCGGTGTTGTACCGAACCGCGTTTTCCAAAATATTGCTGATTGCGAGCGACAGCTTTTGCTTATCAATAAGCGGCTTCGGCACCGACGTCTCCGGCATGTCGAAATACACTTTTATGCCGGACCTTTCCGCGAGCGGAGCGATCTTTTTAAGCATTTCGCCCATGAACGCCACAATATCAACCGCTTCGAACGTGTATCCGAAATGCCCCTCTTCGATCCGCGTGACGCTCAGCAAATCTTCTACAATGTCTATGAGTCCCCGGCTCGCATCGAGCGCGTGATCTATTGTTTTCTTACTCGCCGGAGTCAGCTCTTTGTCGGACGCGAGTGATTCAATCGCCCACACGATGTCGGTGACAGGCGTACGAAGCTGGTGCGACGCAACAGTCAAAAATTCATTTTTCGATTTCATGAGCGTCATTTCCCGGGTTCTGTCCCGTATCACTTTCATAAAACCGGTTGTCGTACCCGCGGTATCGGTAACCGGCAACGTCAATACCCGAAGTTCGAACGCCGGATCCGGAAACGAAACGTCTAGAACTTGCGGATATTCCCCCGCGCCGGATCTACTTACAACCGTTGGAGCAAGTGACGGAAACATAACTTGCGTGAGTATTTGCCAACCCTCTTTTTCGACGTCCCGCGGCTGAAACTCGTGCCCCAAAACATCCGCCGATTTTATGTTGAAAAGTTTTTCTGCCGCTGGATTGAAAAACAAAGCCTTGAAATTCCTATCGTAAAAAATGATCCCGTCCTGGAGATTGAAAATAATGCTTTTAAGTTCGCTTTTTCCGATCGCACCTTCCTTATCTCTCCGAATCAATCTATACGCGCCTAGAAACAAAACCACGCCAGTGGAAAGCGTGAGAACGGCTTCGATCGCGGCAACAACAGGAGGAACGTAGAGCGCGGCGACAATAAACGCCGCCGCGAGAAGAGCGAGAACAACCCATACGATTTTAAACTCCGGCCATTCGAAAACGGATTTCATTTTTTATGAATGCCTCTAATCCAGTTTTCTCAATCATATCACTTTTATTTCTCTAACAGAAAGGTCTAGAAAAGGGTTGGGGGGCGTACTGGTTTCGCTTTTGGCGGAAGAACGCCGTTTTCGAGGCGCTTCAATAGCGTTTCAAACCCCATCTGTATGAAATATCTTTTTACTTCCTTTTCCGAATAATCCGTTTTTAAGGATTCTACGTCGCCCATTTCGATTGGCACGTTTCGCTCGAGCGCCACAAGCGACTTCGCCAAAAAAGCGTTTTCTTTAAAGGGAGCGAGTTTCGCACCAAGCTTCAGGTCTTCCGACAGATTTTTATACGCGTCTTCAAGCGTGCCGAAGCGGTTCAATATGGTAACCGCGGTCTTGGGGCCGATGCCCGGCACTCCTTTTATATTGTCCGACTGGTCGCCCACGAGCGCTTTGTAGTCTATGAGCTGGTCGGGGCGGAGACCGTATTTTTCTATCACGCCTTTTTCGTCATAGGTAATCGTGTCGCTGATTCCGGTTTTGAATGTTCGCACAACCACTTTTTCGCCCTCGACAAGCTGGAGCGTATCGCGGTCTCCGGTAAGGATGACGACCTGGACATCCGGCTCATTCCGGAATTTCTCGGCGAATGTCGCGATCAGATCGTCCGCCTCGAACCCGGGCTTTTCGAATATTTTGATTCCGAATGCAGGGAAAAAATCCCGCGCCGCAATGATTTGCTCGACAAGCTCATCCACCGCTTTGGGACGCTGGGCTTTATACTCCGGATATTTTTCCTTGCGAAATGTCGGCTCCGGCCGGTCGAAGAGCGCGGCGACATAGTCGGGTTTATTTTCCCGAAAGAGTTTCAAAAAAATACTTGAGAGTCCGTAAATCGCCTGCACCGGATGCCCGCCTTTCGACGTGAGCGGCGGAAGCGCGTGAAACGCCCGATGGATAATTGAGTTGGCGTCAATAAGCAATAAGGTTTTCATTGGTTAATCATAGCAGAGAAACTTAAGTAATTATATTTCTCTCTTTAGTTTTTCCTCTTCTTTTCTGCAACCCGCTCCGAGTTCTTGAAACTATTACTCGCTTAACTTAATTTTTCAAATAAATATAACGGTGCCCGTTCCTCCCTTCGGGATTTTCCGACCGTTACATTTATGGATTGAAAAATTTTCGTCTCGCTCGCATAGTTTCTAAAAATCTCTGCTTATGGTTTTAGAAAAGAAGAGGAAAAGTAAGCCAGCAGTTTGCAAATCGCACAAAACGGATGTATAACCATCGCAGTCTAGGGTATTAACAATTGAATAATGCGACCAAGAAAGAAAGGAAAACAAATGAAAAGAAAAGTACTCGTAATCGGGTCGGGCGGTAGAGAAGCCGTGACGGTCTGGAAAATCAAGGATTGTCTAGACCCCAACGTGGAGATCCACTGCGCCCCGGGAAACGCGGGAATGGAGCCCATGGCAAAACTCCACGATGTGAAAACCAACGACATCGACGGCCTGTGCGCGCTTGCGGAGAAACTTCGGCCGGATATCGTGATCCCCGGGCCCGAAGAACCGCTGGTTTTAGGAATCGCCGATCGGCTATCCACCCTTGGGATAGCGTGCGTCGGACCGAGTGCAAAAGCCGCACGCCTTGAGGGAAGCAAAGTTTTCGCGAAGCGCTTCATGCGAAGACACAACATCCGCACTGCGCACTTTCGGGTTTTTGATGATCTGAATGAGGCACTACAGAATATTATTGGGATGTTCCACGACTATGATGGGCTACCAGACTCACCAGCTATAGTCATTAAAACTGACGGCCTATGCGGCGGGAAGGGCGTTTTAATTCCGGCGAACGAGGAAGACGCAGTTGAGGGAATTAATGACATAATGGAGAAGAAAAAATTCGGCTCCGCGGGCGATCGAATCGTTGTCGAGGAACGCCTGAGGGGTCACGAGTGTTCCTTCATCGTACTCACTGACGGAAAAAACGTCGTTCCGCTTTTGCCGGCCGTTGACTATAAACGCCGGTTCGAAGGAGATGAAGGACCAAACACCGGAGGCATGGGAGCGTATTGCCCCAACCCGCTCATCACGCCGAATCTCCACGAAGAGATAATAGAAGACATCGTACTCCCAACAATACGGGGAATGACATATGAAGGAAATCCGTACCGAGGGTTTCTCTATTTTGGCCTCATGATTACGGAAAATGGGCCGTATGTCCTCGAGTACAATGTCCGCATGGGTGATCCGGAAGCGTCGGTGATCTTGCCGCTTGTCGACTGTGATATTACCGAGTTGCTCATTGCCGCGGCGACGGGAGACATAAGCGGCATTGAGCTCAAGTGGAAAAATGCCGCGGCGGTTGCCGTTGTGCTTACCGCAGAAAATTATCCCAAAGGAAAAAGCGAGGGAGCAAGCATATATGGCCTCACAGAGGCACGGAGTCTCGGGGCGCTTGTTTTCTCCGCGGGGGTTTTACCGCCAAAAATTTTCGGCCAGCCGCTTATTACTTATGGCGGCAGAATCCTCGAAGTAGTTGGGGTTGGCAAAGACTTCACTACAGCCCGTGGAATCGCTTACGCGGGAGCGGAAGTAATTCAGTTCAGGGATAAAGCGTACCGGCCGGACATTGCCGCGCGTCTCATCAAGTAAAAAAATATTTAAAAACACGGAGAACGTCGCACGCGGCGTTCTCCTTTTTTTATCCGGCCATTCGCGCGGCGATTATAAAAACTTATTCCACCAAGCAGTAATAAGAATAAAACGCAATCCAATGGAAGTATGAAAAGTAATGACCCCCTCTGCAGCAGAAGGGGTCAAGGAGTTAAGGGAATAAGGGGTTGCGAAGCCCCTCGCCTGCGCCGAGGCTTCGGCGGGCAGGCAAGATTCCAAATGTTTTAGGAATTGCGAGAAAAGACCCGATAGTCACTATGCCACCCGTAGTCGTCTAGGGCAGAGGCGTGCACGAGCCAATTGTCGTTCCGGTAGACGTCCACGGCACGAAGCACTAAGTTCACGTCGCGGACGTAGAAAATATTTGCCCGCCCGTTATTGAGTAGAATACCTTCTTCGCCGTTCGCCTGGCGCTCTATGAGCCGCCAGATTTCGGTGAGCGTAACCTCCGCTTTCTCCTCACCACCGATATCAGCGATAATTTCTTTGTCGGAGACGTTTTGGGTGGGTGTAAGTGGGACAAGCATTCCTTCCGGCGCATTCTCTTCCGTCTTGCTGGCGTACCAGTTCTTGAAGTTCGAGCTGTGCTCACCCATCTTCACGCCTGATTTCTTGTTGAAGAATGTGTCGTCCGCCCTGAATGAGCGGTTCGTGGCAGGCGGCTGCGCGACGGGACGGAGGATCTGATAGGTGCGTTCGGTTTTCGGAGCCCCGTTCGCGCGATTCTTGATTGCGGTAACACAGAGTGCCGCCGCGTCCTTCGGGTTCTGGATCGCCCATTGCGCATCTTCCGTTAGCAATGAGTTGAAGTAATCCTGATGTTCGACAAACCTTCCCAAAAGGATTGGTGTCTGTTTTGCAGTCATATATTTGTCTCCTTTTTACTGTGTTTACAGATTTTCGCTGTTGGGCTTGCCGTTATTGGTTTCGCCACAGCCCATAAAGGCTTATTGAAAGCCGCTCTGGGCTGCAGCGAAATCTCGCGGTTATCAAAGAACGAGCGTGTTATAACAAATCCTTAGAAAATGTCAATGATCTTTCCAGCTCTCGCCTGCCGTGCTTAAACCGCACCCAAAAAACAGTTTTCGGTAAAATCTTTTTTATGTTCTCCGGCCATTCGATAAGAACAATGTTTTTGGGGTCTTTCAGAATTTCTTTGAACCCAAGCGCGGTTAAGTCTGCTGATTTTTTGATGCGATAGGCGTCGACGTGATATAAACTTTCAACTTTTGACTTATGACTTTCGACTTTGGGGATGGCGAATCGTCGGAAGATAATGAATGTAGGACTTGTTGCGCGTTTTTTTATGCCGAGGCCACGAGCAAAACCTTGAACAAACGTAGTTTTGCCGGCGCCGAGATCGCCGGAGAGAGCAATGATAAAAGCTCCTTCAGTTTTTGATTTTTTACTCTGGATCCCCGTTTTCACGGGGATGACAGCTAAAATTCGCTCGGCCATCCTTTGGCCGAGCGCCTTAGTACTTGCTGAAGAAGATGTCGTTAAGGTATTCATTTTTTATCGCAACATAGAGTACGAGCGATGCTATCACTGCCGCGGCGGCGAAGGCAAGGAAAATTATTTCTCCTCCGGTTATCGCGGTATTGAGCGGCGCGTTCAACGGATATACGTTTTCGATGAGAGAGGCGACGCCGGAAATTTTGTTCGCTTCGCCGGGAGTCGGCACAACGAACATAAAACTATGGACTGAATCTTCCGAACCCCCGGTCCGGCTCCAACTTTTCCCTTCGGGCGCTGTCCCGACAAACGAAGAAGTATCTATCTGATCTCCGTTTCTGTCGTAGAGAGAAACAGTTTCATCGGTATTTCGCAGTGTCAGCTTGCTTTGCTTGCGATGCACCACGAGATACCCCTCGCCCTGCATAACAGTTTTCGGAAAAACAAATTTTGCCTTGGCGCCGGCAGTGAGCGCCCACCCGGTTATGTCTTGCGGTGCCGCGCCAGCATTAAAAAGCTCGATCCATTCTCCGTCCGTGTCGGAGCCCGTTGGATTCGGAAGAAATTCGTTGATTAGTATCATGTATCCGGTGTCATGTACCAGGTATCAAGTGTCAAGCAAGAAAGTTGTTAAATTTTTTTCCTACCTGACACCTGACGCTTGATACTTGATACATTTATAACAGTCTATTTTCTCGGCTGATGTTCAAGTGCTCATACGCCGGCGGAAGGGCAATGCGGCCGGAGGGTGAGCGTTGGAGAAAACCAAGTACCATAAGATACGGCTCGAAAATATCCTCAATTACCCCTTTTTCTTCGGAGAGCGCGGCGGAAAGCGTGTTGATTCCCACCGGGCCGCCGTTAAATTTCTTTATGATGATCTCAAGAAGCCGCCTGTCGTGCGGTTCGAGCCCGAGAGAATCGATCTCCAGCATCTCAAGCGTCTTTTTCGCGGCGTGTTCGTCTATCGCGGACTTGCTTTCGACCTCGCTGTAATCCCGCGCGCGGCGGAGGAGGCGGTTCGCGACTCGCGGCGTCCTCCGCGCCGCCTTGGCCAATATGCGAACCGCGTCGGAATTAATTTCCGCTCCCAATATTTTCGCGGATCGGGCGATAATTTTTTCGATATCCTGTATGTCGTAGTACGTAAGCCGCAACGTCGCCCCAAACCGCGAGCGCAACGGCTGTGAGAGCAAATTTTCCCGCGTCGTGGCGGCAATTAGTGTAAACGCGGGAAGATCGAGCGTGAGCGTTCGCGCGCTCGGACCCTTCCCTACCACAAGATGGAGCTTGCGCGACTCCATCGCCGGATACAATACCTCTTCAATAAGCGGATTCACGCGATGCGCCTCATCGATGAACAGGATATTCCCCTCTTCGAGGTTTGTTAAAATCGCGGCGAGGTCGCCGGCCTTCTCAAGCGCCGGGCCGGAGGTCGTACGCACCTGCACGCCAAGCTCCCGCGCGACGAGATACGCCAAGGTCGTTTTCCCCAAACCCGCGGGACCGGAGAATAGCATGTGATCCGCCGCCTCTTTCCTTTTTTTCGCAGCTTCAATCAATACTCGCAGATTATTTTTGATTTTTTCCTGTCCGACATACTCGTCCCAGTTTGTCGGCCGCAATGTCTGGTCTACACTTAAATCTTCCTTGATCGGATCGGCTTCTTTTTCTTGTTTTATTGAATTTTTCATCTATTTGACAAATAAATTGCTTTATGTTAGCATCTCCTTAGATCTAAGAAGTATATTGTATTATGCACCATACGCAATAGTTGTTTCACATCTGGGGGTTGTGAATTATTTCCAGAAATAATATAGGATGGCTTGGTTTCGGCTGTGCCACTCCTCGAGATAATTTTAAACTCTTTTAATCTATTTAGAAGAGGCCAGAGGGTTCTCTCACGAGGACTTTGCCCCCAGGTTTGAGACAATTAGAGAGCACCAGCCACTAGCCATTAGGGTTTAGTGGTTTTCTATTGGCTAGGCCCTATTGGTTATAATTACTGCCACTCTATCTGTCCTGTTGTGTTCTCAATTTCGTGAAATGTCGTTTGGCCGACAAGGACTTTTAAAATACCGTCTTGCTGCATTGTCACCATCCCTCCCTTTTCCGCCAGTTTTCTTATCGCGCCTTCGGAAGCGTCTTTTAATATAATTTCTTCAAGCTCGGGGACTGCTTCGAAAAATTCGAAAATTCCCACCCGACCTCGATATCCGAAATTGTTGCACGCATCGCATCCTCCCGGCTCATACACCTCATACTTTTCGAACTTCGATTTATCCACTCTCGCGGGCAACGAGGAGATAAAAGTGGAGATTTTGGACGCCATGTCCGGAGCAATCTGCGCCGGTTTTTTGCACTGCGGACACAATTTACGAACAAGCCTTTGGGCGATGATCAAATTGAGAGCGGGGCCGATGGTAACCGGCTTCACGCCAAGATTGATAAGCCGCGGAATTGCCCCGATTGCGTCGTTCGTATGAAGCGTTGAGAGCACGAGGTGCCCGGTGAGCGCCGCCTGAAGCGCGATATCCGCAGTATCAACATCCCGAATTTCGCCTACCAATATCACGTCCGGATCCTGCCGCACGACAGATCGAAGGCCGTTTACGAAATCATACCCCGCGGCGGGATCCGCCTGTGTTTGCTCTACTCCTTCAAGCCGGTATTCAATCGGATCTTCGAGCGTGATGATCTTCGTCTCGGCGTTGTTGATATTCTTGAGAAATGAATATAGTGTTGTCGTTTTTCCTGAACCCGTCGGGCCGGTGTTCAAAATCAGGCCATTTGGTTTTGAAAGAGATCGATTGACGATCACAAGGTCATCCTCCCGGATTCCCAGACCGGCGAGGCCGACATTCGCCGCCTCCGGATCGAGAACACGCATCACGAGCGTTTCGCCGAACTCCGAAGGAATTATGGAAACGCGAATTTCGATTTCTTTGTTTCCCACATTGATTGAAAAACGACCGTCTTGCGCTACGTCCTTTATATTTATCTTTAAACCGGCAATAAGCTTGAGCCGCGAAAGCAGCGCTTCGTAGTTATCCAAGGGAAGCTCGGTAAACACATCGTGGAGAAGCCCGTCGATGCGGAAACGGATTTTCACTTTTTTTTCTTCTGCCTCAAAATGAGCATCTGAAGCCTTGATGGAAATTGCCCCGGCGAGCACGGTCTCGATAAGTTCGAGCGGGGAAATTTTGATGAAATTGGTTTTTCCGATCTCATCCCGAACCGCGGCGAATGTTTTCAAATGTTCGGCAGTCTCTTTCATTCTTTTCTCCTCAATCTTGATGCGCCCCGTGATTACCTCGACTGCTGGCTTCACAAACTTATAGAGTCTCCATGCCTGCTCAACGCCGGATAACGACGCGATGAATATTTTTACTTCATATTGTTTTTCTCGCAAACTCTCAACCACTTTTTTCGCCGCGGGCAGTTCTGGATTCAGCATCGCCACGGCCACAATGCGAGATTTTAGTTCAATCGCCGCAAGTTTCCCGTCTTTCGCATCCTGTTCTTCAATAAGCTTTATCGCTTCCACCGAAGCAGGAACTTTGGAAAGATCAACATATCCTGACCCCAACCTCTCTGCGAGCTTCTGCGCCGCGCGTTCTTCTCCTTCCCGCTTCAGAAGCGATACTTGAGATTGAATATTTGCCATGCGTCCCGGATCCATCTCGTTTAGAAGCAGATCGCGATCAACGCGGGCTGCATGATTATTTTGTGATTACGACTATGCATTTAGTGAAGTTATTTTATTAGACAAAGCGATCGCGGCTTCTAACGGGATCCATACTTTTAATTGTAACTCTAAAGGGTGGGGTTTCAAATTCGCCCTCCCGCCCATGAAGCCACATGCGTAAGCCTGTGAAGGAATGGGCGAATCGTCTCGCGGAGCGAGAGTCCGAGGACGCCACACCCGTAAGGGCGTGGAGGGTTCACTTAATTTTGAAGTCGCTTCTTTTTTAGATATATTGTTATACTTATAATATGAAATGGATTGCTGTTATCGCTATTTCAATACTCGTAAACACCATCGGACTTTTGGCGGCGGCGAATTTTATTCCCGGATTCACGCTTTCCGGCGACCTTGCGACAACTATAGTCGTCGCGCTCGTGCTTACACTCCTCAATATGACGCTCAAGCCTATTCTCCGGCTATTTCTCGGGCCAATTATTATTCTCACGCTAGGACTCGGCCTTATATTTGTGAACGCGCTCATACTCTTCATTCTTGACATTCTCTCGAAGAATCTTATGATTGAAGGCATTCCAGCACTCCTCTGGGGCGCTGTGATAATCGGGGCTTTAAATTTTATCGCCCACTTAGCAGAAAAATGATTTTAGCAATTATTCAAATCATTGTGTCGGTCGCGCTTATGGTTCTCGTATTGCTCCAAGAGCGATCCGCGGGTCTCTCGGGTATTTTTGGCGGCGGAGATGGCGGGGGAGGTTTTTACCAGACCAGACGGGGCGTGGAGAAAGCTGTTTTTGTTTCAACTATCGTCCTTGCAATCGTTTTTTGCGGACTTGCGATCCTTCAGCTTGTGTATCGAGGATAAGTTCGATTAAAACTTCCGCGATGCCTTTTCGCGGTGGTTTCTTATATCGCGCAATGATTTGGTTTAGAAAAATTTTCCAAGCGCTCACGCAAAAAGAAAAAGTTTTGCTTGTGCCCGTCGTACTGGTCGCTATATTTAGCGGCATTGTTCTTTTGGGGCTCATTTTCGCAACATCGACAACTCCCGTTCCCGCCTCGGGGGGAGACTATACCGAAGGATTTATTGGCCAGCCCGTTTATATAAACCCAATTACCGCATCAAGCGATATAGACAAGAGCCTTGTTCGTCTTGTCTTCCAAAATCTCGGAGATATCACCGACACCATCGCGACTTCAAGTGACGGGAGGATCTGGAAAGTTCGCCTAAAGGAAAATCTCCACTGGCAAGATAACGCAAAACTTACGAGCGATGACGTTATCTTCACAGTACAAAGAATTCAAGACCAAGAAAGCCAATCGCCTCTTCCTCTCTACAAAGCGTGGCAGGGAGCTACCGCGAAACGGCTCAGCGAACTCGAAATTCAGTTCAGCATCATCAACTCATACGCTTTTTTTCCGGAAACTCTCGAAAATCTATATATACTGCCAAAGCATATTTTCGCGGAGGTTCCTCCGGCAAACTGGCACCTTTCAGATTACAATCTCAAGCCAATCGGTTCTGGTCCGTTTAAGTTCGAGGGATATGAAAAACGTCTCGATGGATTCATAACTACATATAAGCTTTCCCCGTGGGACAAATATGCCGGAGATACGGCTCTTATTGGGAATTTTAGTTTGATGTTCTTCTCTCACAGGTCGGATCTTTTGGACGCGTTCAACTCCGGGAAGATAGATGGGTTTGCGGGGCTTGAACCCGGCGAGACTGTTCGCATTAAACGTCCGCACGAAACTATCAACTACACCATACCAAACTATTACGCGGTGTTTTTCAACCAAAACAAAAACATTCCCCTCAAAGACCTCGAAGTGCGGAAAGCGCTCTCCATCGTTCTCGACCGCGACGCGATTATACGAACAGCGCTTGAAGATTTCGGCGCGAAGGCCTTTGGACCGATTCCGGAAGGGACGCCTTATTTTTCCAAGGACAACGTTTCCACATCAACTGAAAATATGAGCGACCTGCTTGACGCGGCCGGATGGAAAATTGCCGATTCCGACTTCCGAGAAAAGACTGTAAAAAATACTAAAATTCCGCTCGAATTGACCCTTACCGTCCCCGATATAGAATTTCTTGCGACAACCGCAAATCTACTTAAGGCCGCATGGGAAAAAATAGGCGTAAAAGTGAATCTTGCGATAGGCTCGATAGACAGCATTATGAACGACACGATAAAAAATCGCGATTACGAGGCATTGCTTTTTGGAAATATGCTTTCCAAGAGCTACGACTTGTTCTCTTTCTGGCATTCGTCGCAGCGTTTTTCTCCGGAACAAAATTTGAGTTTTTATAATAATAAAAAAGCGGACTCGCTCATTGAATCCATTCGACAGGGCACGGACAAAGAGCGCCAGGAATCGGAGTTCCACGAACTTCAGAAAACAATCACGCAAGATTACCCGGCGGTATTTCTCTACTCTCCATACTATGTCTATGTATCCGCGAAAAATATTCACGGCGCTGATGCCCGGCTCATCACGGAGCGAGCGGATAGATTTATTGGAGCGAACTATTGGTATACAAAAACAGCGCGCGTTCTGAAATAGACCCGCAACTCTTGACTTCTGACTTATGGGCTTATACACTTATAAATAATAACGTACCATCTCCTTTCAGAATGATGATTGACGCAGCATGCAGACAGAAGCAGATCTTGCCTTGTTAAACAAGGGCGGCTATTTCTGTTAAAAATGCGGACTGTTTGGGCAGGTGGGCGAACCCCCACACCAATGCCGCGGTGGCGGAACTGGCAGACGCATCCGCTTCAGGGGCGGACGGCCGCAAGGCTATGAGAGTTCGAATCTCTCCCGCGGCACGGCATTGGTGTGAGGGCAAGCATACAATCCAGAGTCACGATTTTAAAGTCGAAATATAAGTTATTGCAGTAAAACAAAAATAAAATAATAAAACACATGATTAAAAAAACGCATATGCCCGATACGACCGCACCAGCGCGGCCGCGAATCAAGCCGCCTGCGGTGAGGCGCATTGAACCGCCGGCGGTTTCAAAGCGTCCCACTTCGCCTGTTTCGCCTTCGCCTCGCTCGCCTCGCCGACCTGCCGCTTCACCGCGAGGCGAGGACACAAGAGCCGGTCGGGGCGCGCCACGACGCGATAGAAGTGAACATGCGAGCCGGAAAAAAGACGATGAGATAACCGGCATTGTTCCCCTCCGCTTCGTTCCTTTAGGCGGACTTGAAGAAGTCGGCCGAAACTCCATGTTCTATGAGTACAAAAACGAAATTGTCGTGATCGACCTGGGGCTTCAGTTTCCCGAAGAAGAAACGCCGGGCATCGACTATATCATTCCTAATGTTTCATATCTCGAAAAAAAGAAAGCGAATGTGCAGGCGGTGATACTGACGCATGCTCACTACGACCACATCGGCGCGCTTCCGCACGTGATTGAAAAACTCGGCAATCCGTTGATTTATACGACATCAATTACGAAGGCAATCATAGAGAAACGGCAGGACGATTTTCCAAACAGCCCCAAGCTCAATATTCAAGTTATAAAAAACAGGGATGTTATAAAAATCTCCAATTCGTTTGAAGCGGAATTTTTCGGCGTGCCGCATACGGTCCCGGAGACAACCGGCGTTGTTTTGAAAACTCCTGTCGGCAATATGGTGCATTTCGCCGACTTTCGCATCGAATACGACGAGAAAGGCGTGGCACAGGGGCTCGAAGAGTTCGAACGCATCGGCAAGCTCGGCGTCCACACCTTTACGATCGACAGCACAAACGCGGAAAAAGAAGGGCACAGCATTTCCGAAAAAACCGTAGAAAAAAATCTTGAAGAAATTTTCCGCAAAGCGGAGGGGCGTCTTATCGTAGCCACATTTGCTTCGCTCCTTACGCGAATCGCCGAGATCATAAAAATCGCCGAGAAAATCGGCCGGCGCGTTGCTCTGAACGGCTACTCGATGAAAACAAACGTCCAGATCGCGCAAAATCTCGGTTTTATCAAAGCAAAAGAAGGCACGATCATTCCCGTTGAAGAAATCCATAAGTTACGGAATGACAAAATACTTATACTCTCAACCGGAGCGCAGGGAGAACCCAACGCGGGGCTCATGAAAATGATAAACGGTGAACACCGCCAGATTAAGATACAGCCAACCGACACGGTTGTGCTCTCCTCATCCGTCATTCCGGGAAACGAGAAAAGCGTGCAAGTGGTTAAAGACAATCTTTCGCGCCAGGGCGCCTTGGTGTATCACTCGGCCTTAATCGATATCCACTCCTCGGGCCACGCGCCGAAAGACGACTTAAAGCTCGTGATGAAACTCATCAATCCAAAATTTTTGGTTCCCGTGCACGGTTACTACTTTATGCGCGCGGCGAACGCCAGATCGGCGCAGGAGGTCGGGATTCCAAAAGAAAACGCGATTCTTATGGATAACGGCCAAGTAGCCGAGCTTACGAAAGACGGATTTAAGGTAACGCACGAAGAAGTGCCGGCATTTTATGTGATGGTTGACGGCTTGGGCGTGGGCGACGTCGAGGAAGTCGTACTCCGCGACCGCCGAGCGCTCGCCCAAGAGGGCATGGTTGTCATTATCCTTACCGTAGACAGGGAAAAAGGAAAATTATTGAAGAGTCCTGACATTATTTCCCGCGGTTTCATCTACCTCAAAGAAAACCAGGAAGTGCTTGAGGGAATCAGGAAGCGATTGCGCGCGCTCCTTGGCCGGTTGCCCGCGCATCAATCGATTGACGCGGACTATCTAAAAACGATCATAAGAGACCAGGTTGGCCAATTTTTGTACAATGAAACCCGCCGACGCCCCATGATTCTCCCCGTCATTATAGAAATTTAGACTCTTACCGGATTTAGCGTTTATTGGTAAAATTTGAAGAATGAAAAAAGTTGCGGTCGGATCGAAGAATAAACCTAAGATGGAGGCGGTTCGGGCCGCGTTTGAGAAGGTTTGGCCGGAAGAAGCGTGGGAAGTTGTCGGAGTCGAAGTCGAATCGGGGGTGGGAAGCCAGCCGATGAGCGACGAAGAAGCGATCACCGGCGCGCGGAACCGGGCCCGACAGGCGCTTCAAGCGGAAAACTCGGATTACGGCGTAGGCATCGAAGGGGGAATACACCAAACGGCGGGAACCCATTTCGCGTTCGGCTGGATGGTCATTGTCGATAAAAATCGCAAGGAAGGAATTGGCTCGAGTATCAGAATGAGAGTTCCGCCGCGCGCAATTGATATAATACAAGACGGCAAAGAACTTGGGGACGCCGATGACGTTCTTTTCGGGAAATCCGATTCAAAACATCGCGAGGGTTTTTTCGGCCTGATGAGCAAGAATCTAATAACGAGGAGTAGTGGCTATACGGACGGCGTCATCGTCGCTCTCACTCGCTTTATCCACCCACATCTGTTTGAATAGAACCATGAAACCAATTCTTGTTTCTGGGATACAGCCCTCGGGAAAACTTCATATCGGCAACTATCTGGGCGCGCTCAAAAATTTTGTCGATCTTCAAAACACTGGGAGATACCAGTGTTACTTTACAATAGTTGATCTCCATTCGATCGCGGAGGATTTTGATCCGAAAGAAAAATATAAACAAATCTTAGACCTTGCCGCCGATTTTTTAGCCGCGGGCCTTGATCCAAAAAAATCCACTATTTTTCTCCAATCGCACGTTCCGGCGCACGTGGAGCTTGCGTGGATTTTGAACACCATCACGCCGATGGGAGAACTGCGCAGGATGACGCAGTACAAGGAAAAAACAACAGCTGGGGGCGAATCGGAAAATGTAGGTCTATTCGATTATCCCGTTCTTATGGCGGCAGACATTCTTCTCTACGATGCAAAATATGTGCCCGTGGGCGAAGACCAGCTCCAGCACCTTGAACTTACCCGCACGCTCGCGCGCAAATTTAATTCTAAATTCGGAAACACGTTCGTCGAACCAAAAGCGCTCCTTACCGAAACGCCGCGAGTAATGAGCCTCGGAAATCCGGAAAAGAAAATGTCCAAATCCCAGCCGGAAACCTGTATTTTCCTCGATGACACGCCCGAACAAATCCGCAATAAAGTAAAACGGGCGGTTACCGATTCAGGATCGGAAGTACGCTACGATCCAGCAATAAAACCGGGAATTTCAAATTTATTGAGCATTTATTCCGCGCTTTCGGGAGATCCGATTAAAAAAATTGAGGCGGAATTCGCCGGAAAAAATTATGGCTATTTTAAGGCGATGCTTGCCGAAGTTGTTATAAGCCACTTTGCCGAATTCAGAAAAAAGAAAAGATCGCTTATGGCAAAACCGAATAAGCTCCGAACTATCCTTATAGCCGGATCAAAGAAAGCCGAGGGGGGTGCCAATAAGAAAATACGCGAAGTTAAAAAGAAAATCGGCCTAGAAGAATCACGATAAGGCCATTGCTTTCCCGTGCAATAATCTAACTTTCAGATTACGCACCATCCCTCAAAGCAAGAATATGGATGTGTATTTTAAACACGAGCAAAAAAATCGCCCGCAGGGTTTCCTGTGGGCGCTGTTTGCGCGTAAAGTTGCACTATGTAGCGGGTGGATGCTTCTGAATCTTATCACGTCAGATTCTTCCTTAACTCCCGCTTATCGGCATCGATTTGCTCTCGAGCCCATTTCACTGCATCCAATTGCTGCGGTGGCTTGTATATAATAACAGACCCCAAACCAGGGGAAAGCACTAACCTCCCCCCTCCACCACCGCTGTACCCCCGATAGACCCAATGGTAATTTAAGTACGATAGAATGAAACGCACCGGCGGCGCTTTTTCCAATTCTAGGGAATGCAAGGCCGACAAGATTGATCTCCCGTTGCCGAGCGTTCTATGTCTAAATAACGTCCTTCTCACAGGAATGCAGCAACCGGCCTCGTCGATAAAGGAAATTTCCTCACCACAGCCAAGCGAACAGTGAAGTGGCGTCCTCGAGAGCAACTCCCGCGTAATTCGTGATACATATACCTGCTTTATCGACCCCAGGATGTATTGCTTCGCCCACGGAAATTCCTCCAAAAATGCTGCAATTTTCTCTTCGGGCATCTTGCATTCTTTGATATTGTCCTGTACTTTCACATATTCCTTTCTCAACTCGTTTTCCGAATGCCAAGCGCCGGTTCCCGCATCGCGCGGTCGCCGTCCGCCTATAAAAGGTAGAATTCTCCCACACATCACGTGCGGGAAAATGCAATTCAGTTAACGGGTTACTGTCTACACAATACATACGGCGCTATGTTTTGTCAAAAAACCGTAAAGGGGGAATTAATTCCGTGCCTATTTTTTTGCATGACGACTACTTTCGCAATCCGATCCACGCGTCCACTCCATCGAATTTTGAATATATCTCCGCATCGAATTTGAGGGTTTTTTTGTATTCAATCGTTTTTGCTCCGACTTCCGCCATAAATATTTTTTCCTTTTTTTCTATCGCGAATTTGGCGCGCTCGGAAATCTCTAAAAATAAAGCTATTTTGTTTCTTTGCTCAAGCCGCGCTTCTTGCCGAAGATCCTGGACCATCCGCACCAGTTCCCGCATAATTCCTTCTTCGCGAAGCTCCGCCGTGATTACCGTATCAAGCTCAACTTCATCCTTGATTTTTCGGTCGAAGACCACCTCTTTTACATTTACTTCATCCGCGAGAATCGCAAGCAGTTCCTGACTCATAACTCTTGACTTCTGATTCTTTCCGCCGGTCGTTCGAGACCCTGAGGGGTCCTCAGACCCTCGAAAGGAGGCGGATCCGCCTTTGGCGGAGACCCGTAACCGCGCTAGCGGTTGTCTTACTTTTATTCCGGCGGCAACTCGCGCGGCAAGTCCCAGCGCCGCGAGCCGCCGAATTTCCGCCATCTGCTCAATTAGAACCCTTGACTCACGACCCTTGACTCGCGACCCAGTGCTCGGCCAATTTTCGAGATGAATGGATTCCTTCCCGCCGAGATTTTGATATATTATTTCAGCGAAAAACGGCGTGAATGGAGCAAGAAGCTTAGACAACTCCATAAGCACAAACCCGAGCGTTGCGGATGCGGCAGCATGGTCTGACACGCTCGCTGGCTTCCCGCTTTCACCCGAGCTAAGGCGGGCAGGTTGGAATCTCCGCCGAGATCTGCGTATATACCAACGCGACAAGTCGTCAACGAATGTTTCGAGAACGAGCGCCGCTCCGCGAATGTCATACTTTTCCAAATTTTTCGTTGTCGTGAGAATAGTTTCATCAAGTCTTGCCATAACCCATTGATCAAGAACATTCTTTGCTTTTGATACCTGATACTTGATACCTGACACAGCTTTATATGTTTCAAAAAATTTCAGCGAGTTCCAGATAATGAGGTGGAATTTCCTGAATGTTTTTGCAATATCGTTTTCGTTGAAGCTCTTCGGCTCGCCCAAGGGACTTACGGTATAAAAATACCACCGTACGGCATCAACGCCGTACTTTCCTATCACCTCCCATGGATCAACAATATTGCCGCGGGATTTTGACATCTTCTGGCCATTCGCGTCGTTTATAAGCCCCAACGAAATGACATTTTTGAACGGGGCATCGTATCCGCAGGCAGTCGCTATGGCGAGGAGGGTATAAAACCATCCGCGCGTCTGATCCATGCCTTCGGAAATAAAATCGGCTGGGTATGCCTCCGGCAACTCTTGACTCTTGACCCTTGACCCTTGACGCGAAGAAAATGGCCAATGGCCTTGCGCAAACGGCATCGCCCCAGAGTCGTACCACACATCAATAACTTCCTTGACGCGCCGCATTTCCCCACCGCACGAACCGCACGGGAATTTTATTCCATCGGCATACGGGCGATGAATATCCACCTCGCCCATATCGTTTCGTGGAATTATTTTGTACTGAAGGGGATGTATTTCGGCAAAACGCGCGAACTCATTTCCACGCTTTTCCTTTTCTTGTATCGCTTTTTTCTCATTCCAGCCCAAAGCCACATGGAAGGCCATCCATATCGGATATTCGTGGCTCACGATTAAAATATTTTTCCCTTCGTATTTCGATTCCACGTCCTTAAAAAACTCGGAAATTCGCTTTCGAAGATCGCGAAGGGATTCTCCGCCGCCGTCTGGCCGAACTTCAAACCGCGCTTCGTAGGTCGGAAAAAGATCGTGGTAACGTTTGTCGTGACACCCGGTAAGCGATCCGAGATTGATCTCCTGAACGCGACTATCGAAAGAAAATTCTTTTGTTCCCAACTCCTTCACGACAATTTCTTCCGTTTCCTTCGTCCGCTCGATGCTTGAGGCAATAACAATGTCAATGTGATTCTTTTTTTTCTTGAGAGAGCGTTTGAACTTTTGTATGGATGCTTTCACTTGCTTTCGTCCTAAGGGCGTCAGGTGGAAATTTTTTTGCCCCGAATCGAGCGTATCAAATATATTACTTTCCGCTTCCCCGTGCCGCATAATCCAATACTTATTCCTTGAACCGCCGGCTTTTTTATCCAGCTCGTCAAGAGACCCAATGCATTCCGTTGCCCTACACCCTGCACACTCCCACACGGGGAGTGGCGCGCCCCAGTACCGCTCGCGCGATAAATTCCAGTCTTTCACCTCGCGGAGCCATTCGCCAAATCGCCCCTCCTTCACATAATCCGGAATCCAGTTGATTTTTTTGTTTTGAGACAGAAGCTTGCCGCGCACTTTGCTCATCGCTATAAACCAGGAATCTCTCGCGTAATATATAATCGGCGTGTCGCAGCGCCAACAATACGGATATTCATGAGAATATGGCTCGACGCGCAGGAAATTCCCGCGTTCACGAAGGTACGCGAAAATTTTTTCATCGGTTTTTCTTGATTCACCCTGATCTTTTGGTTTCGCGGCGCAACCGGCCAAGCCTGCCGGAACTTCTAGGGTAAATCTCCCCTCCTCGTCCACGGTATGATGCTGGGGCAGACCGACTTTAACTCCAAGCTTGTAATCGTCTTCCCCATACATGACCGCTGTATGCACTACGCCGGTGCCATCCGTCGTTGTTACAAAATTCGCGGCGTAAATCTTGTGCGAGTGTTCGTTTTTTCCGCCAGAGGCGGATCCGCCTTCGGCGGAGAGCGATGAAATGTTAAACAGCGGCTCGTACTCCAAACCAACCAGCTCTTTCCCCGACCATAATCCGAGTTTCTCAAGCCCAACCTCGCCTTTGCCGAAAAAATTAACCACGGCGCCGCGCGGCCCGAATATAAGCGATTCCCCGAACACTTTCTTAAATATGTCCGGGTTGTTCGCCAAGAGGAAAATGTCTCCCTGCTTGATCTCTTCCGCACTGGAAGAAGTCGCTTTTAGCCCTATGTAATCAATTTCGCCGCCAACCGCCAGAGCGACATTTCCCGGCAATGTCCACGGAGTTGTCGTCCATGAGAGTATATATACGGAATCACCGATCCGCAGATTTTTTATTTTTTGGTCCGGCCGAAGTTTGAACTTTAAGTATACCGATTGATCCGTTGTTTCTTTGTACCCCTGCGCAAGCTCGTGCGAGGATAGCGACGTGCCGCACCGCACGCACCACGGAACGACTTTGTGCCCCTTGTACAGCAATTTGCGATTGGCTATTTGCTTTAGCGTCCACCAGATTGACTCGATATAGTCGCTCGAGTATGTAATATACGCGTTTTTCAAATCCAACCAATACCCGATGCGCTCCGTGAGATTCTCCCATTCGGTTTTATACAGCCACACATTCTCTTTCGCTTTTTCATTGAACACTTTCACGCCGATCTGTTCGATTTCTTTTTTTGATTTGAGTCCGAGCGCTTTTTCGGTAGCCATCTCAACCGGAAGTCCGTGCGTGTCCCACCCCGCGCGGCGCGGAACGTAATACCCAGCCATGGATTTATAGCGAAGTATGATATCTTTCACCACACGCGCGAGGACATGGTGAATCGCCGGCTTGCCGTTCGCGTACGGCGGCCCTTCGTAAAACACGAATGTCCCGCCTTGTTTCTTGTTTCTTGTCGCTTGTCGCAACTCAAGGCTCTTCTCGAAAACATGCTTTGATTTCCAAAATGCTAAAACTTTTTCCTCGAGTTTTGGGAGATTGAATTCCGCTTCAGATGGCGCGCCAACCTGCTTTTTTTCCATTATCCCCTTACTTTAACTCAAAATTCAGCGTTATGCGACTTTTGTTTTATATGCTTTATAGCGCTAACAATCTCCGGGTGGCTGGGCGGACCCGGTCATTTCATCTCTCACCGCTACATTTTGCTCGGCGCTGAAATTCCCAGAATCGCAAAGAGATTTGTAAATATCTGCTTAGATGCAAGAACGAGAACGCCCCGCGCGGCGACAATCGCTTTTTCTTCTCCTGCAACGCGTTCTTTTTCGTAGAACGCGTGAAAGGTTCGGGCAAGTTCGATCCCGTATCGCGCGAGGCGATGAACCTGGTAATCGATTGCTGTTTCCTCGAGAATTTCCGGAAATTGCGCGAGAGATCGCATCAGACTTAAATCTTCGGAGCTCGAAAGAAAAGAAAGGTCTGCGGTACTAGGGACAGATTTCCGCCCGATCTGGCGGAGAATCCCGTTTGCCCGTACATACGCATACTGGATGTAAAAAACGGGATTTCTCGACGACCGCTCTTTCGCCAAATCGAGATCAAAATCCAAATGCGATTCGAGCGAAGTTGCCAAAAAGAAAAACCGGGCGACATCGGAGCCGACCTCATCAATAAGTTCCTCGAACGCAGTGAATTCTCCTTTCCGTTTTGACATATGGACTTCTTTTCCATCCCGAACGACCCGAACAGCTTGCGTGACGATAATTTTTGAATTTTTCATGCCGACGAGAGTAGCCGCGGCCTGAATGCGCGCCACATATCCGTAATGATCCGGCCCAAGAATATTGATTTTAGCGCCGAATTTTCTTTCTTTCGTTTCAAGATAATGCCCCGCGTCCGCCAGAAAGTAGGTCGGGAATCCATCGCTTGTTACGAGCACCCTATCCTTATCATCACCGAACTCCGTCGTGCGGAACCACACCGCCCCGTCCTTTTTGTAAGCCTTCCCGGCCTTTTCAAAAAGCGCGAGAGCGCGATCCACGTATCCTTTTTTATGGATATGGTCGTATTCGGAAGTAAACCGATCGAATTTGATTTTTGCCTTTCGCACAATCACCGCTTTCGCCGCTTTCAAAAAATCCTTTGCAGCGCGCCTGCCAACTGCCATCGGATCTGCCTGATGTTTTTCTACAATCGCCCTGCGCGCGTCCGCCCACTCCTTTATATACGCTCCCTTATAAAATTTTTCTTCTTCGGGAATAACGCCCGCAACGGCTAATATGGATTTGCCGAGAGTTAAAATCTGGTTGCCGGTATCATTTACGTAATATTCTCTCTCAACGCCGACCCCAGCGGCTTCAAGGACATTCGAAAGCACGTCTCCAAAAAAACCGCCGCGCCCATTTGCAAGCGTTACGGGTCCGGTTGGGTTTGCAGAGATGAATTCAATCTGCGTTTTTTCTTTTTTTTCCTTCTTGCTTCGCCCATATTTTTTGCCATCTTTGATAATGCGCTTGATTTCTTCGGCCAAAGATTTCTGACTCAACCAAAAATTCACGAACCCCGGTGGGGCCGGCTCAACTTTTTCAAAAAACCCCGACGGCGCGTCTTTTTTTACCGCCGAAGAAATTTCTTCCGCAACCTGCAAGGGATTTTTCCCTTGCGCTTTCGCCAAGCGCAGCGCAACGTTCGTTGAATAATGCCCGAATTCGGAACGCTCCGGGACGGAAACCTCAATAGACGTTCCCGAAGGGACAATATTTTTAAGTATGCGTTCAATCTTATCCTTCATTTTGCTTAGAGAAAATACGTGATAACATCATAATTCGGAGCGGCCAAGGGACAATAAAAAGGAGGTTAAAACACCATCATAGCCAGCTTTTCGCCCTCACACGCACGGAAACCCTGGCTAAAAATCCTATGCCGCTCCTTTTTTATTTATTTTTCCAGTATTTCTACGATATCCTAAAAACAGACTGGGGGCAATAAAACGCATATTTCTCCGAAATACGATATTATAGAAAGCATGAAACCGTTAGCAGAAAACCGGCGCGCGAGTTTTGACTACAGCGTATCGGAAACTTTTGAGGCGGGAATTGAGCTTCTCGGCCACGAGGTAAAAAGCGCGCGCGACGGACAAATGAACATCGGCGGATCGCACGCAATCATACGCGGTGGCGAGGCATGGCTCATAAACGCGACTATCCCTCCCTACCAACCCTTGAACGCGCCGGAAGATTATGATCCGAAACGAACACGGCGGCTCCTGCTCAAAAAAGATGAGATACAAAATCTCGCGGGCAGAACCAAAGAAAAATATTCCCTCATTCCTCTCCGCGCGTACATAAAAAATAATCGGATAAAAATAGAGCTCGGAGTCGGCAAACCCAGGAAAATTCACGACAAACGGGAGCTGCTCAAAAAAAGGGCAATTGAAAACGAGATACGAAAAAATATAAGTTCGTAATTCCTGTTTTATTTACGTTCATTATATCGTATCTGACGATCGTCAGATACGATATAAATGCACCATCACACTAAATGCTCCAGTGTTCCGGTTTTAGTTACTTCAAATATTTCCAGGTACTCTACAAGCTTGAGGTCGCGCACGTCATCTAGAAAGATTTTTGGTATTTTGCATTTCCCGATCCATAAGCTCCTTTGCATCATCTTAAGACCAAGGTTCTTTAAAGCAGATCGGAGCCAGTTACGCTTTGAACGCTCTCTCTCGGGAATATCAAAGGCGACAATAACAACATTATCACTTCCCGCTTTCTTATATGAAGTTTTTGGCAAATACACGCTGGCGTGCTTCCGGAGCGCATCACGCTTACGCTTTCCAAACAGCGTGATTCTAAAAGATGATTTTTCTACATCTTTCTCGATAAGTCTGTCCCGCTTAAGCCGGGAAATAATATTTGAATATCGTTGCCGCATGCGGCCCTCTTCGAGCGAACGCGTACGACTCTTTTCTCGCTCTATTCGCGCCTTGGAGAATTTGTATCCAATCTTCCCCATGGAAGCACCGTATCCCGCACTCAAAAATGCTTCGAAAAGATCAGGAATGTCCGCTCCTATTTCGCCCAACGCTTCTAAAATCGCAAGTGTAATTTTTCCTTTCATATATTCACCTACCTATTTTCATCTTAATTATACATTATCTGACGATCGTCAGATACGATATATCACAATATCAGATACGATGTATCATAAACGCGCTATCAATATTTTGATGCGTGGAATGGTATATGAAAGTCAGATACTCAGACGATTTCGGCGTTATAACATTGCTCACAGTAAACAGTCCATTCGCGTTCCGGGTTGTATGCGGTTTCGAAAATATTCGGACAATGCGCGGCGCCGTGGAAATGGGTAGCTGTATTTTTTCTGGCCTTTTTATCGGCTTCTGCCCCGCCGCACATACAGGTTCGTTTCCACAATTTCGGCGGATTTCGCTTCGCGAGGCGTTCGGAATGTCTGCAATTCGGGCACTTGCGGGGCAAAGGTAAATTCAAACGGCGATAAAACTGTAATTCCGGCTCGATGATTCGAAACGCCGTCGTGCACCCCGACGTTTTCTGAAAGTCGGGGCTCCGATCCCATTGGGCATCGGAGCTGCTCTGGGTATCTACAGCCGCGTTCGCACAACCGATAATTTCTTTCGTGATTGAATCGGGAACGTCGCGGATATGGTCGGGTAATTTTTCGGGCAGGATTGTCGGCGCGTAGTTCCGTGCGGCAAAGTTTCTCCACACAAATCCTTTTTCCGCCGCTTCAACTTCGGTTATCGGAAAATAGTCCTGCGTAACAGTTTCGTTGTACGCAAACGGAGATAGTTCCGGCGGGAAGAATTCGCCGTAACCGTATGTCCTGCCCTTTTTGTCCACATACGACATCTGGTTCATGTGCTCGATAATTTTCGGAAGTAACGCTTTATAATCCTCCGGCGTATACTGCGTGTTCAAAATGCAGTATTTTTTATTACGCAGACCGATGCAACCGAAGCAATTTTCACAGCCGTGACAGTTATATAAATACTGAGCATCGGTGCCAGCCCATGCAACAATTCCAAAAAATAGCCTTGCACCCTGCACCCCTGAATCAACCAGTTCATATCCAAGCTCTAGGTTTGCTCCAGCACCATAAGTATCATACGTTGAAAACATTTTTTCCCCACCATTAATACACCATTTGCAGTCTCGTACGTCTGCAATAAGATCAAAACAAGCACTGGCATTTGAAACATGAGATAAATTGTCGCCAGTCGAATTTTCTGTGTTGGACATCGTCGCATATTTCCGAATCGCCCCGCTCTTGAGTTCAGAAAACTTTGCCGCAATTCTTAATACATTGTTGTAACTTCCCAAGTCAAACTCTTTGAGTTTCTTTCCATACTCTTCTTTCGAATACGCCTCATTAAAAATGTAGTACTGCTTATTGCGTAAATTTACCGAGCCGAAACAATTTGAACAACCCTTGCAGTCATAGAGAAAATAAGAATCGGTGCAGTTTTCACAATTTTCCGAAAAGAATGTTTTATATAATTTCATCGAACTTATATCTTCGTATGAAAGCTCGCATTGACTTACGGCAAACACATCTGAGCAGTCTTTGGAGAGGTGGCACCGAGACGAATACGAAATATTTTCCGAGCGCCAGCAAGCAGAGGCAAGATAGCAATCTTTGGACTCTCCGGTGTGGTTGCAGTAGTTGCTGTTTACGCAGTTCGAATTAAACACCGCCGGCATCGGCACGCGCTCAAGAAGTTTTCGGAACTGCGCGAAAAACGGCGTTTTGAAATCATATTCGAGTCCGCACTTCATCGGGTCCAATTGATCCGACCACCATACGTCGCGATCGTAGACCACAACGCCAGAATCCGGCGCAAAGCAGGTGATGATATCTTTTCCCGTAAGCGCGCACTTCTGCCTATACAGATTCCGTTCGTTCCGCCACATGAACCGACGTTTCATCCGGCACTCCGGGCACCACGTTGGCGGCGGGACACCGATTTTTTTATAGAAATTACCGTCCTCCGCCTCGATCATAAACTTACCTCCGCAATTCTTGCAAGCCTTCTCTCGAGAAGAGTCCATTTTTTATGTATTATTTTTAACCTTGAGCGGCTTCAACCGCGCCGCGATACTAAATGCCAGCGCGATAATGACCAGATTTTTTATAATATATTGCCCCTCAAGCGTGGGAGTAAAAAATCCTTTCCATGTGATGCTCGGCAATAAGACAAGCGGCATGAATGTGGTAATCATGTGCGGCATTAAGAGCGCAATCGCGAGTCGCTCCAGTCCGGGGATGAGAAATGAAATTCCAACAAGCATCTCGTAGAGTCCGAAACAGACGATAAAACCCCTGTACGTTATAAACGGAAGCGTTTTCCCGAGAAGTTCCGCGACAAGCGGCCCCGCGGGGCTTGTGTCGAATAGCTTCAAAAATCCGAACCAAAAAAATACGGCGAACAGCGCAACGCGGGCAAGCGGCGGCACGATTTTCCGCAGAAAAAGGATAATTGCAATGTCTATTTTCTCCAGACTATTCCGCATATATATCTAATATATAAATCTATTTTATCACATACTCAAATAGAGCTTGGTGGATAATTGCTTCCCTATTCCCCTCGCAGCATGGGTTTGTGAAGCACGGAAATTTTCTTGCTGGAAAATTCCTCTTACTCGCGCCCGCCTCGACTCGACGTC
>Ga0209542_10003593_pt1 | contig 33002 bp, 33 predicted proteins | sample RifCSPhighO2_01_FD_184028 | JGI IMG/M metagenome (GOLD analysis project Ga0209542, IMG submission 184028) | Soil microbial communities from Rifle, Colorado - Rifle CSP2_plank highO2_0.1 (SPAdes) (version 2) | ecosystem: Environmental > Terrestrial > Deep subsurface > Rock core/Sediment ... | reverse complement strand
TATGAAAACAATTACTGCGCCAAGTGGCACCTATTACTACAATATCGGTGCTGCCGGTACTTCTGGTGATGGAGTGGCGGGCACCGGCGGCGCGGGCGGCATCGTCATCACGGTGTACGCGACGTCGTCGCCGACCGCCGCCGGAAATGACTACGCGGAAATGTTCCCTGTTTCCAATCCTTCTATCAGCGCGGGTGACATTGTGGCGGTGGATGTGGGAACTCCTGTCTCTATGACGCTCGCTGCGGGGGGTTCGAGCCATGCGCTTGCCGGTATCATCGCGACGCAACCGGGGCAGATTCTCGGCGACATCAATGCGACAGGACAACGGCCTGTGGCACTTGCTGGTCGCGTTCCGACGAAGGTAAATCTTGAAGGAGGTCCTATCTATGTTGGAGACCGTATCGCTCCTTCTTCGGTGCCTGGCGTTGGAAAGCGTGCGGGCGTTTTCGAAGATTCAGTCGGTATTGCAATTGATAACTACCCATCGGCTGGCAACTCACCTGAACCGACTCCCGAGGGCACTGTCATGGTATTCATCAATCTTCAGAGTTCTCCTACGCTGAAGATGATAGGCGAGGGCCTGCTTCATTCAGCACCCCAATCTCTCGGAGAGAATGCCTATGATTTTGTCGCTGATCTCATGCAAACAATCGCCGGACGCCTCACCTCTACCAATACGCCGCTCACGGGGGCGGGTTTGTCTGCGCAGGCAGGATTGGAATCGGTGCGGAGTTTCAACACTGTGTACAATCCATATTTGGATTTTGGAAATAGTAATACTGTGGCTTCTTCGACTGACTCCGCACTTTCTGTATTAACGGCCTCTACCACGTCTGCTCTCTTCGATTACCTCGACATCGTGCCGTCTCTCGCGAAAGGAATCGGCGAACTTGATGCACGTACCGCATTCATCGACAACGCATTTGGCACCTCGACCGTAATGTGGATTGACGCGAATGGAAACATAGGGCTCGGGACTTCGACACCGCAATACAAACTTCATGTCCTTGGCGACATTGCGGCTAGCTCTTTTGTCGTCACCGGATCGAGCGACATGTTTGGAGAGCTCGCATCCTTCGACTTCGACGCCGCTACATTTGAGACGTTCGCTTCCTCGACTACGCCGCTTGAAATACTCTCGCTCTCAGGTGATGGAGTCGATCTTTACAAACTTGGCATCTTCACGTTTGCTGGTCTAAAATCTCTTGATCGGAAAGTGGGCGCTCTTGCCTCAACGACTATCGCACTTGGCTTACGCGTTGAATCTCTGGAATCCGCGATGAACGACCTCGTAGGTCGTTCATCGGCGACGTCAACACTAGAAACAGCATCAGAAACCGGCTCGCTCTCGCTCGCCGCTACTTTTGATGCGCTGAAAGCTCTTGGTGCCGAAATAGTAGACGGTCTCACTCGGCTCGCATACCTCGTGGTGGAACAACTCGCCGTTGGCTCGCCCGAGAAGCCGACCGGCATCACACTCTACGACAAAGCGACCGGCGAGCCGTACTGCTTTGCCGTCGAAAATGGCAGCGCCACAACCTCCCCCGGCCTCTGCGCCGCCATCCCGCAGGTCGCCGGTGCCGCATCTGCCGCTGCAGCTGATAACGGCGAAGCAACCTCAACGGTACCAATGATTTCAATACAGGGCGCAAATCCTGCCACCATCCAGGTGGGCACCACATACGCCGACCTCGGCGCGCTGATTACGGGCCCGACGACCGCGGATACCAACCTTGGCATCCACACATTCCTAGACGGGGTGGCCATGGAACCAATCTCACTCGATACCTCCACCTCGGGCACGCATACAATAGTGTATGTCGCAACGAACGACTCCGGCACCGCAACCTCCACACGCACTGTAATCATAGAAGCGCCTGCGGGGACAGAAACCACATCCGACCCAGGCACTGGCGAGAGCACTGGCACTACTGGTGGAGACACCAGCAACGCGACCACAACCGACAACGGAGCGGGGGACGGTACTGACACTGGAGCAGGTGACGGAGCTACGACAGGGGACACAGCGACCTCAACCCCAGACGGCGGGGCAGGTGATACGGGCGACACAGTAACCTCCACTCCACCAACGGACACCGCCACTTCCACCACTCCGTAGAATGTTCGACCTCGTAGGTCGCTCACTCTAACAGGGACTCGCGGATTGGGGTGATGTCCAAATCTCGAACATATTCAGCGATAGTTTTTTTGTAATTTCCAAATACATCAGAAAAAAGTTCCGTTGTCAGAATTGAAGGAAAGTTTTTTATTCCACAGTAATCTGGGTAGCTACTCCACCGGTATTTTTCGAGGTGCGCGAGTGCCGCTTTTGCGTTCTTAATCTCAAGTGTTCGCCATGCAGTAGCACCCTTAAGAAAATCCAAAGGGTTCAAGTGAATGTAATGTAATATGTGCAAAAAATGCGCATCAGTTGCAATGTGTACTTTTTTTGTACGCCCCTGAAACAATGTTCCCGAGCGTTTGTATTTTTCGTTGAAATATTTCGCGTAGCCGACATTCAGCTTCATCAAAAACTTTGTTAGCCCACCTTCCACACACTCGGATACCAGAAGGTGGTAGTGATTGCCCATGATGCACCATCCGTGAATCTCTACGAGTTTCTCCCGCTCAAATGTTCGACCTCGTAGGTCGAACATTAGTGCTTCGGGCGAATTGGGTGGTACGCGGCGTCGAGTGTTGGTCACTGGTGGTTTGTCATTGAATTCGTACAGATTGTGCACGAAACGCGCTCGGTCTTGGTTATCTAGAAAAATCTGACGCTTGTCGACCCCGCGATTAAGAAGGTGATACAGTTCCATCCATCTAGTATACAGTATAACCCAATGTTCGACCTACGAGGTCGAACATTGTGGATAGGTGGGTGAAGGTACTAGAGATTTTGGGTGGTAGAATCCATCAATGGTGCGTGTTGCTATAAATGGGTTTGGGAGAATTGGGAGGTGTTTTTTTAGGGCTGTGCAGGCGCGGCCGGATTCCGGGTTTGAGATTGTGGCCGTGAACGACCCGGGCGTCATTGAAAATCTTGCGTACCTCTTGAAATACGACTCGGTGTATGGAAGGGCGTCGTTTGAGGTTGGGGTTGCTGGAGGGGCGCTCGTTGCAAACGGAAAAACGGTCGCATTTTCACAGGAGCGTGATCCAAAAAAGTTACCGTGGAAAGATTTGGCGGTTGATATCGTCGTTGAATCAACGGGCATATTTACTGACGCGGAAAAAGCACGCGGTCACATTGAGGCGGGTGCGAAGAGGGTTGTGATAACGGCACCCGCGAGGGGAGATGGCGTGGAGACGGTTTTGATGGGCGCGAATGAGGATAAGCTTGCGGTGTGTGACATAAGTTCAAATGCGTCGTGTACCACGAATGCCGCGTCACCCCTCATTGGAATACTGCATGAAGCGATTGGCATTGAGCGCGCAATTTTAAACACAGTGCACGCGTATACTGCAACACAGTTATTGGTGGATGGCACAGCGGCGGATGATTTTCGCCGAGGACGCGCAGGCGCGATGAACCTGGTTCCGTCTTCAACGGGAGCGGCAAAGGCAACGACGCTTGCGCACACGGCGCTCGCCGGTAAATTTGATGGCATTGCTGTTCGTGTGCCGGTTATTTCCGGCTCGCTTGTGGATGTAACGTTTGTCGCGAAGCGTGCGACAACCGCAAAAGAGGTGAATGACGCACTGAAGAAGGCATCTGCAACTGACCGTTGGAAGAGGGTATTTGCCGTGACTGACGAGCCCCTTGTATCAAGTGATATTTTAGGTCAGCCCTATGGCGCTATTGTTGACCTACCGATGACGCGCGTTGTAGATGGCACTCTGGTAAAAGTGTTGGCGTGGTACGACAATGAAATGGGGTATTGTCACACACTTGTTGAACATGTGAAAGAGGTGGGGAAGCGAATTTCTTAATGAAAAAACAGAAAACCGCGTATCGGGTGCGATTTCCCGTTACGCGGTTATAGAAGTTCAAACGTCCCACTGTAGATTTGCGGGTTTTCAGGTCCGCTATGCTCAAGGGGACCGAGGTCGTTGAAATAGATATGCCATGTGGCTGGCTCTCGTGTATTGTTGAACGAATCGTGTTCGTCCCGAAACGAAATTGTCGGTATGTTTGTTGTGTTCGATCGACGAGGTTTCAGGGAAGTGGTGACGATGGTGAACTTGCCGGAATTGACACTGTAAATGTCGGCACAGTCAAGACCATCGATACGTCCGATAACGCGGTGTCGTATAGCGTCCTGGTTAGTCCATGTGAATGCAAAAATCTTGCCGATGCATTCATTCTCCGGCGGCAAGCCAGCTTTTGCAAGCAGGCGAGCGAGGATTGATTGAGTGGGCATGGCGGTTCTCCGTTTTGATCCAATTTGATCCAAATAAAACCATACCATATAACAATATCTTATGTCAAGGTCTCGCAAAACGGCTGTTAGGTCGTTTTTCCTACACGTAATTCTTTTGCTACACTATAACAATGAATCCCGCCTCTTCACGACACAGTATTCAGAGTGAGGTGTATTCCACAAGCGTGATGTATTGTAGACATAATGAATTTATTAATATAAAAAGGGCGGGATGAAAGTAATTTTTGCGGCGGATCACGGTGGGTTTGAATTAAAGCGTGCGCTCAAGGAGCGCCTTGTGAAGGATGGGTACGAGGTAGAAGACATGGGGGCGCACACGCTTGAACCGAGCGACGATTATCCGGCGATACTTTTTCCTGCGGCGCGAAAAATCGCAAACGAAACAGGGACGATGGGCATTTTTCTCTGCAGGTCAGGAGTGGGTGCTGCTATCGTTGCAAATAAAGTGAAGGGTCTGCGTGCGGCAGTTGTACGAAGCAAAGAAGAAGTGGCGCATGCGCGTGAACACAACGATATACGAGTGCTCGCACTGGGAAGTGAAACACTTTCCGAGGAACAAGCATACGATATCGCGTCTGTGTTTTTAACAACACTTTTTAGTGGAGAAGAGAGGCACGCACGTCGCATCAAACAAATAGACGCGTTATGAATCGGGGTGTTGTGATTGTGCCGACATGCGTGCCGAATTCTTTAGATGATATTGCGCGCGCATACACACGATACGCGTGGACGGACATGCTTCATCTTGATATCGCGGATGGTGTGTTTGCACCGAACACGACGTGGATGCCGAATACAGGAGATATGCTATCTTCTGGAAATTCTTGTACCTTGGGCGCGCACCTTATGGTTGCGAAACCGCGTGGGCTTGGGGTCTCACTCGCGCTTCTTGGTGTGAGGACTTTGATAGGGCACGTGGAAGTGTTTGGCGACGCGGATGAAGCACGTCGTGTGTTTGGAACGTGGAAGGCAGCTGGCGCCACGTCGCTCGGGCTCGGGGTTCTTATGGATACCCCCATAGAAACACTGGAGTCATATCTTGGATTGTGTGATTTTGTGCATCTGATGACGATTGCAACTGTCGGGCGTCAGGGTATTCCGTATGACCAGACGTCTCTGGGGCGCGTTGCTGAAGTACACGCGAAGTATCCGGAGCTCATAATTTCTGTAGACGGAGGAATTTCAGAAGAAAATATAGCAGAGCTTAGGCGCGCGGGTGCTTCACACTTTGCCGTCGGCTCTTTTTTAGCGAAAGCGAAGAGTCCAGAAGAAGCATACAAGCGCCTCAAAGAGCTTGCGGATAGTGCGTCCCGTTAGAAGTCGCGGACGCCAAAAACAGGCCAAGAACCATAGGCGCGGGGATTGTAAAACCTAATCGAGTGGTCTGTGGCACTCGGTGTGTATCCGCGTCCTACTTCTAACGGGATGCGATACAATAGAAGGGATGCAGGCTTTGACAGACCAAAGTGTGCGGGGGCTTGAAAAGTACGCTCTCGCAATTCGGCAGACCGTTATTGAAATGCTTACCAGAGCGGGGAGCGGCCACACGGCCGGGCCTTTAGGCATGGTGGATGTTTTTACGGCACTCTATTTTCATATACTGAAACATAATCCAAAGGATCCGGCGTGGGTGGAGCGGGATCGTCTATTTCTTTCGAACGGTCACATAACACCCGTCCGCTATGCCGCAATGGCGCATGCAGGATATTTTCCCGTTGAAGAATGTATGACACTTAGGAAATTCGGTTCGCGTTTGCAGGGGCACCCAGAGCGCGAGCGTTTGCCCGGAATAGAAACGACATCGGGACCTCTCGGGAGTGGCTTGGGGCAGGCAGCGGGGTATGCCTATGGCGCGCGGATGGATGGAAAAAAATTCAGAGTGTACTGCCTTATGAGTGATGGCGAACAGCAGTGTGGCAACACGTGGGAGTCGGCGATGTTTGCGGGCGCCAACCGACTTTCCAATCTGACGGCAATCATTGACCGTAACAATATTCAAATTACAGGGAATACAGAATACATTATGCCGCTTGAGCCGTTGCGTGAGAAATACGAAGCATTTGGGTGGCACGTACTGGAGTGCGACGGGCACAACATTCCGCAGATTATTGCCATGTGCGGCGAGGCCGAGGCGATTTATGAAAAACCGACAGTCATAATCGCACACACCATTCCCGGCAAGGGCGTGTCTTCAATTGAACACGACTATCGCTGGCATGGGAAACCGCCAAGCAAAGAAGAAGCGGCGCAATTTCTGCAAGAATTGAAAACAAAAAAATCATGATTAACCCTGACCTAACATTGGCGGAACATATGTTTGAAAAACCAGAATTCGCGGCGACGCGTGACGGGTTTGGGAAAGCTCTGCTTGAACTGGGGGAGAGTGACCCACGCGTGGTTGTGGTGTGCGCGGACTTGGCGGAATCCGTGCGCGTGTTGCCGTTTAAGGAAAAATATCCCGAGCGATTCGTCGAAGTGGGTGTTGCCGAACAAAATCTTGCAACAATCGGGAGCGGGCTCGCGAATTATGGAAAGATTCCATTCATCGCATCGTATGCGGCTTTTTCACCCGGGCGGAATAATGAGCAAATTAGGACTACTATTTCTATAAATAACGTGCCGGTGAAAATTGTGGGAGCGCATGCGGGTGTTTCTGTGGGTCCTGACGGCGCGACACACCAAGCGCTTGAAGACATCGCGCTTATGCGTGTTCAGCCGAATATGACAGTTATTTCACCGTGCGATTCAGAAGAAGCGCGGAAGGCGACGATTGCATCAGTTGGAGTGAATGGACCCGCGTATATTCGTCTCGCGCGCGAAAAGTCTCCGCTCGTGACGACCACGGAGACGCCATTTACGGTTGGAAAAGCAAACGTGTTGTGGAGGGGGGAAGCGCCCTCGGTTACCATTTTTGTAACAGGCCCACTGGCGCATAACGCGCTTCTTGCCGCTCGTCAGTTACAGGGAGAGGGGGTTGCTGTCTCTGTCGTCAATGTTCATACGATAAAACCGCTTGATGCCCAGACTCTGCTCAAAGAGGCGAGCGAAGCGGGGGCAGTCGTAACTGTTGAAGAACATCAAATTGCCGGAGGGTTTGGGAGCGCTGTTGCAGAAATTCTGGCAGGACAACACCCCGTGCCGATCGAATTTGTCGGCGTGCACGACCAATTCGGGCAATCAGGCGAGCCCAAAGAACTTATTGAGCATTACGGCATGGGTGTCTCGCACATCATCGCGGCGGCAAAGAAAGTAATTGCGCGCAAGCGTTAGAAATTACTTCAGGGGAGACATCGTAAACTCGGGAGGGGCTCCGGCGAGGTATTTTTCTAACTCTTTTTTTGTAAGAAGTCCCGCTTGGGCGCCGACACTTTGTACAACATAAGCGGAATTTACCATTCCACGACGGAGAGCCTCTTTTGGTTCAAGCCCGAGTATCATATAGGCGACAGTGGTTGATGATGTTGCGTCTCCCGCACCTGTTCTAGAGATCGGAGGCGCAGGGTCTGGATACATGGGAGAAGACCATGCACCCGTATCGTCCGCAATTGAGGCACCATTTCTTCCGTTGGTGATGGCGGCGATTTTTGGGCCAAGGGAGCGAATTCCAGAGAGGAGCGTTTTCATATTGGATTCTTTTGTTTTAAGAATTTCTTGCGCCTCTTCTTTGTTACAGAAAAATATTTCAGTTGCGCTGTATACATGTTTCAATAAATCTTTCCCCGCCTTGATTTGAAATGTTCCCGGCTGAAACGCTAACTTCACATCATGTTCTTTTACGTAGCGCACGATGTCGTCTTGGTATGAAAGTGCATGAGGGGGGAGGGAGGTGAGATATAACCATCGCGGCGGCTCGGGAAATGTGGGGAACGCGTAGGGAAATTCTTGATGCTTTACAAGAATGGTGCGTTCCGCTTCATACTGTAGTACATAGTGATAGTTGGTAGGAATGCCTTTGTGTATGCGAATGTATGTCGTATCAATACCTCGTTCTTGTAGGGCGTTGAGGCAATTTTTTCCGTTCGGGTCGTCGCCAATGTCAGCCACTGGGGCACTCGAAAGGCCTAGGCGATGCGCGCATACGGCTGTGTTTGGGCCGTTTCCAACTGCGCGCACTTCGGTCACTGATTCGTAAGGAATTTTTTGTCCGAATTTGACGCACAAAAGACAATTACCCTCGTCAATTTCGCAGTGCACGCGGGCGTCTTTGAGGCGTATAAACGCATCAGTTGTTATGTCGCCGAAGGAGACAAAATCGTACTGCATACTTCAAGTTTACCACGCGTCTACTTCTTTCGTGATACGATTGTACGCATGATAACTCTTAGAGAGGCTGTAACAGAGGCACAAGAACAGGGTCGCGCGATCGGACATTTTAATGTTTCAGATTCCAATCAGCTGAACGCAATTGTTGAGGCAGGACACGCGCTCGGGTTGCCCGTTGTTGTAGGTGTTTCAGAAGGCGAGAGGAAATTTTTTGGCGTACACGCCGTGTGCGCGATTGTTCAATCGCTACGCGCGCGCGGATACTCTGTATATCTTAATGCTGACCACACATACTCAATTGAAGGTATACGAGAAGCGATTGACGCGGGGTTTGATGCTGTCATTTTTGATGGTAGTCATTTGACTATTGAGGAAAATATCGCCACTACGAGAGACGCTGTTGCATACGCGCGCGCGAGTGGGCGCGATGTGCTTGTGGAGGGGGAGCTTGGGCGTATCGGGACATCATCGAAACTCTTGGATGCGCCACCAGAAGATATGGACAAAGAGCTGACCGATCCCGAGCACGCGTCGCGCTTTGTGCGCGAGACGGGAGTGGACATGCTTGCTCCCGCTCTCGGCACGATGCATGGCAAATTGAAGAGCGGGGTATCACCGAAGATCGATGTGTTACGCATAGAACACATTAAGGGGGCGTGTGGGGTTCCTCTCGTGCTTCATGGCGGGTCTGGTTCCTCCAATCAAGATTTTGTTTCTGCGATAAAGGCTGGGGTGAGTACTGTTCATATAAATACAGACATTCGTATTGCATATAGAAAAGGAATTGAAGCAGGGCTTCTCGCACATGCCGAAGAAATAGCGCCATACAAATTTTTGGCAGAAGGTGTTTTGGGGGTTCAAAAAATGACCGACATGTACCTCCGTCTTTTTGCCGGACTCTGAATGGAGTTGCGCTCTGGCGCGAAATCCGTATACTGATTTTTCATGTTGACGTTAACGGTTACACCACGAGATGCAAAAGAGTCTCCTGATGCTTTGCGCAAAAAGGGCACTGTTCCCGCTGTTTTATACGGACCAAAAGAGCCTGCGATGTCTATTTCGGTTGACGCTCGTGTTCTTGAGTCATTGTGGAAACAGGCTGGAGAAACGACAGTCATCACACTTCAGGGCGCGGGCGAGACAAAAGAAACACTTATTCACGATGTTCAGTTTCATCCCGTGTCCGGCCGTATGCTCCACGCGGATTTTTATGTGCTTGAGAAAGGCAAGAAAATTGAAATTGCGGTGCCGTTGGTATTCGTCGGTGAGGCACCTGCCGAAAAAGCCGGACACATTGTTGTTAAGACACTGTACGAAATAGAAATTGAGGTGTTGCCGGCTGATTTGCCACGAGAGCTCACTGTTGATATTTCAAAACTTACGAATGTCGGAGACCACATTACCGCGGGAGAAATCCCCGTGCCGAAAAGCGCGACTCTCGTTACGGATAAAAACGAGACCATTGTGTCAGTAACGGAATTTAAAGAAGAGAAAATTGAGGAGCCGGTTGTGGTGGCTCCAGTGGCTGGCGCAACCCCTGAGGGTGTATCTGCTCCTGCGGGAGAAGCTGTGGCAAAAGAAGCGCCAGAATCAAAGAAAGAAACGAAGAAAGAGGGAAAGTAAAGATGCGTGACCGGAATGTTTTGTGGCTGCTCCTACATTTTTCTCCCGTAGTACAATTAGTGCATGGAGCGTGCCCTACAACTGTCACTGGTATTTTTGTGTGCGTGTATAGTGTGCATTCCTCTTGCTTTGTATGCTGAAACAGATGCTGAGCGGCGGGTGCGCCTTGAACAAGAGCTCGCGCTTGTAGAGCAAGATATTTCAGAAAAACGCGGTGTTTTAACGGAAAAACAAAAAGAGCGCACGTCTCTTGAAAAAGACATTGCGGTTTTGGATTACCAGATTGCCATTGCGAAAACGCAAATCAAGCATAGGGATCTCACCATCGGAAAACTTCTCGATGGTATTTCCGATAAACGCGCCGCAATACAAGATCTTGATGAAAAGGCAATTCGCAGTGAAGCATCTCTGGCACAATTTATGCGGCGTACTCGCGAACTTGATGACCAGTCTCTCGCTGAACTTATGTTAGCCGGATCGTTTTCCAGGTTTTTTTCTGACCTCGATACATTTCGAGAAGTAGAACAGGGTCTTGATGCGTCGTTTGATACCATACGTGTCGTGCGCGTGGATTTATCTCTACAGAAATCGGCTCTCGAAGAAAGGCAGGGCGAGGAAGAACAATTACGGCGTATTCAGGTGTTGGAAAGACGGGCGATTGAAAAACAAGAGGAAGAAAAGCAGGATATTTTGGCCGTCACGAAGGGTCAGGAAAAAGCGTACCAACAGTTAATCGCGGAAAAAGAACGGCAAGCCTCTGTTATCCGCAGTGCGTTATTTGAGTTGCGCGACTCGAGCGCGATTCCTTTTGGGAAAGCGTATGAGTATGCGAAAGAGGCATCCCTTAAAACCGGAGTTGCACCCGCACTCATTCTTGCCATTTTGCGTGAAGAAACAAATCTCGGCGAGAATGTCGGTACGGGACACTGGAAAAAAGACATGAAATCTCCGCGCGACACAGAGCCGTTTAAGCTCATTACGGAAGAATTAGGGTTCAATCCTGATGCGATGCCCGTTTCAAAAAAACCGTCGTATGGATGGGGGGGCGCCATGGGTCCGGCGCAATTTATTCCCTCTACGTGGATGTTGTATAAAGATCGCATTGCCGACATATCTGGTCAGCGTCCTCCGAATCCATGGGACGCACGCACATCGCTATTTGCCGCCGCCCTTCTTCTTATGGACAATGGGGCAGATAAGGGGACGAGGGCAACTGAACGCCTAGCAGCGCTTCGCTATTTTGCCGGTTGGACGAACGCAAAAAAGGCCGCGTATGCATTTTATGGCGACGACGTTATGCGTTTTAGAGACCAATATCAAAAGGATATTGATATTCTCGAGGGCAGATAAAAGTTGAATAGGTTTTTAGATACATACGGCATTTCTTCATATGTGTTGGGAGGTGCAACCTCCCAACACCGAGCACCATTTCCCAAAACCAAAAAAAGAAGGTATCGCACACATACACTTATTTTAGACGGCCGTCTAAAATAAGTGTATGTGCGTAAGAGATTGGGATGTACGAAATCTCGATATTTTCATACTCCGCATCAGCAGTTCCATATATGGAACTGCTAGGACACGTGTAAGCGTTCTTGTCAGAACCAAACATATACGGTATGCTCGCCATTGTATGAGTCCCGTTAGAAGTCGCGGAAGGTATGGACAAATCGGGAATCATTATGTACAGTGTCGTGTGTCGAATAGTTACAAACGCTAATGGCAAGTTGGAAGTACCACACTTCCTACTTCTAACGGGATGAAGAAAGATATCCACCCAGCAGACTACAGACAGGTTATATTTGAAGATTCCACAAGCGGGAAGCGTTTTCTTATTGGCTCAACGGTTGCCACGGAGGCGACCGGAACGTGGGACGATGGTAAGCAGTATCCTGTGTACAAGGTTGAAATTTCATCCGCGTCGCACCCACTCTATACCGGCAACGCAAAAGTTATTGATACTGCGGGGCGTGTAGACAAGTTCAAGAAGCGCATGGCCTCTGCCCGACCGAAAAAAGCAAAAAAGTAATGACATGAGAGTGTCGCGCCCCTGTGTTTGGGCGCACTGTCACCTATGAGTGTTGATTTTAATCCAGACGAGTATGCGAATGATCATCGGGTTTCTTTTTTAGTGCAAGAATGGAAGCGTCTGTTGAGTGTTGAACGTGATGCTCGCAATCTTGTAGAAGTTGACCCGTCTATGAAAGATCTCGCGGATAAAGAACTTGAGGATGTGGAAAAACAAAAAGACGCACTCGTGCAACAAATGGAAAAAATCCTAGGGACGAATGAAGAGCGAGAATTTCCAAATGAGGTGGTGCTTGAAGTGCGCGCGGGGGTCGGCGGGGAAGAGGCGTCGTTGTTTGCGGAAGAGCTTGCGCACATGTATCTCAAATATGGAGAGACGCGCGGGTGGACAAAGAAAGTGCTCAATGAGTCGCGCGCGGCACTCGGCGGATTCAAAGAAGTTCAATTTGAAATACAGGGGAAAAATTCTTATCGGGAACTTCGTTTTGAAACGGGCGTTCATCGTATTCAGCGCGTGCCGGCAACAGAAAAGCAGGGGCGTATTCACACATCAACTGCGTCTGTTGTCATTTTGCCTATATATAAGCGCACTAAAATAGAGATTAATCCTGCGGACATTGAATTTGAATTTTCGCGTTCCGGAGGAGCGGGCGGGCAAAATGTAAACAAAGTAGAAACGGCGGTGCGCGTTATCCATACGCCGACTGGTTTTGACGTACGATGCACGTCCGAGCGCAGTCAGAAGCAGAACAGGGAAAAGGCACTGCAACTTCTCGCGAGTCGGCTCCAGTTGGCTCGCGATGAAGAGGAGGCGAGGGCTCGTTCCGCTGACCGCAAGGCGCAGGTGGGAACGGGGGACAGATCGGAAAAAATACGCACGTACAACGTTCCACAAGATCGGGTGACTGACCACCGTATTAAAGAATCGTGGTCCAACGTACCTAAAATTATGGCAGGCGACATCGGTGAAATCTTGTCTGCGCTTGATACAGCAGAAGGGGAACATGCTAATGAGGAAGCGGAACAATGAGTGGGCGCACCCAACAGCTCTGCTTTGACTTCCGGTTCTTTTTTGATACACTGCCAAAACTATGACGGAAATACAGAAAGAAGTGAAAACCCTTTTTGACGCAGGGGCGCATGTTGGATATTCGCGCACACGGCGCCACCCTACGGCGGCGAAGTATCTTTTTGGCACCAAGGACGCTGTTGATGTGTTTGATTTGGAGAGGACGCAGGGGTTGTTGGACGCGGCGCGCGCTTTTATTGTTGGAGTTGCCACGAGTGGCAAGCAGGTTTTATTTGTTGGCGGCAAGCCGGAATCGGCGTCCCTCCTCAAAACATCAGCCGAGTCTGTTGGTATGCCCTATGTTGCCTCGCGCTGGATCGGTGGCACGCTCACTAATTTTAAAAATATTAGACAACGCATTGACCTTCTACTTACTCGCGTCCGTGACCGCGATTCAGGAGCGTTGGCAAAATACACTAAGCGCGAACGTCTTCTCATTGACCGTGAAATTGACGAACTTCTCAATCGTTTTGGCGGTCTTGTAACGATGAACGATCTTCCAGCTGCCCTGTTTGTTGTTGATACTCGGCACGAAAACACGGCAGTGCGCGAAGCCAATCAGTTGAACATTCCAGTTGTTGGTCTCTCAAGTTCCGATTGCAATTTTTCCGAAGTGAAGTATCCGATTCCCGCGAATGACACGTCTATTAGAAGTGTTCGTTTCGTGTGTGAAGAAATGGCGGAGGCATACAAAGAAGGGAAGAGGCAGGGCGCTTCAAAGCAAAAAATAAAAAGCGAAAAATCAGACATACAGGAAGGCTAGTCTTCGTGGTGTAAAAAATATGGGTGCGGTACAATTGTTGCTATGGCTACAACCCCGAAGTACAGCGAAGCTGACTGTGGGGCAGGCGGATGAAGGTATGTTATAGGTAAGGTACATTAGTGCACATATGAAAATCACAACTGATATTGTTAAAGCACTTCGTGATCAGACGGGTGTTTCAGTGATGCAGTGCAAGAAGGCGCTTGAGGAAGCGGGGGGAGACATGGAGAAGGCGCACGTTATTCTGCGCAAACAGAGTTCTTCGATTGCGTCAAAAAAGGCGGATAGAACCTTGGGGGCTGGAATTGTGTCCGCATATACGCATGCCGGAGGTGCGGTTGTCGGCACGGTGGTGCTTTTGTGCGAGACGGATTTTGTCGCGAAAAACGAAGATTTCAAAAAACTCGCGTACGACATTGCCATGCATGTTGCCGCCATGAATCCGCAGTTTCTTTCGCGCAACGATGTCCGTGACGAAGACACGCAAGCCGCGCGTTCGGTGTTCGAGGGGGAGGTTGGTGGTGTCGCGGAAGGTGTTCGCGCGCAGGCGCTTGAGGGAAAGATGAACGCCTATTTGAAAGAGAGGGTGCTGTTGGAACAGCCGTTTGTAAAAGATGCCACGCGCTCGGTGCAAGACCTCGTAGAATCCGCAATTCAAAAATTTGGAGAAAAAATTCAGGTGGTGAGATATGAGCGGCTGTCTGTCAAATAATCCATGATCATATTTTCCATTGTTGTATTTGTACTTTCATTTCTTGGCATTGTTACTCTCTTCGTATTCAAATATATGGAGGAAAAAAGGGGGGCCGTTGCGTTTGAGTTGCGCGATCGCGCGGATGTGCATGCGCGCAGATTGAAGCAGTTGCTGTCAAAGGGGGGAGACGAGTTTGCCAAGTTTTCTCCACGCGCCCTTTTTCTTGTTCGTACTGGTGTGCACACGCTCGCGCTCTCGACTGCCTATGTGGCGCGCACTGTTGAGGGAGGTGCGCACCGCCTCGCTGATCTTGTGTCCCACAAACACGGATTTGAACGACGGGAAACGAAGTCGGAATTTTTAAAGAAAGTGGGAGAATCCAAGGGTATCGGTGAACATGGCTCTTGATTGAAGTCCCGAGAACGGGCACAATCAGTCGAGGCACACATGTGCCGCCCAAATCGCTCCGCTCATATGGCGGCGTCATTCGGAGAAAATAATAATATACGATATTCTTATTTTGCCCCTCATTAGCCGCCTTAGCTCAGCGGTAGAGCAACTGTTTTGTAAACAGTAGGTCCCCGGTTCAAATCCGGGAGGCGGCTCCAAGAGAGCGTAGCGAACGAGGAGGCGACTCCCGGATTGGGAGGGGGTCGGGGAACGGGAGTTCCCCGTGCAGGAAGGAATGGGAAAACCGTCGGTTTCCCAGATATCCGTGGTGGCGGCTCCAGAATCAAGGGGGTCTCGTGTGAACGAGACCTCTTCGTTTTTTGAAGCTCTATCGAATCTCTGCCCCGTAGTTTTGCATTGTAGTTTTTTCGAGTTTTTTGTGGAGCGCGTCTACCTCATTATTCGTTAATGTTTTTTCTCGTGAACGGTACACAATACGGTATGTATAGCTCAAGTGTTTCGCGCCGAATTTTTTTGTGTCTTCGTACTTGTCGAGCAACTTTACTTCTTCCACCATATCGTCTCCGACAACTTCACGAATGAGGTCGAAGTAATTATTTGGTACAAAATTGTTGTTAACTACAAAAGATATATCCCGAACGACGGGCGGGTACTTACTTACCTCTTTAAATATATGTCCAAGTTTTAACTGTTCTGTTACCCGCGGGTCCTTCGACCACAAGAGGCGAATGTCGGGGAGCTTCATGCTGATGATTGCCAGCCTTTCAAGACCGAATCCAAATGCCCATCCGTTGTATCCTTCGAGATTGAAATTTTTCAAGACGCTCTTTTTTGGCATGCCGCCACCCAATATTTCTATCCACTGTCCACCGACGTCCACTTCTACTTCGAGAGATGGGTCGGTGTAGGGAAAGGTGTCCACGTTGAATCGATGCTTCACACCAACCCCAAACATACTCTCCACTATCTCGGTCAAAACTGCTTTGAGGTCGTCCAAGGTAAGGGTTTTTTCTTTATCGCTCACGAGGTACAACCCACCCATTTGGTGAAATACATTCATGTGGCGATTGTCTATCTCATCTTTACGATAGACTTTGCCATAGCATACGACACCAAGGGGGCGCCCTTCCTCTATTTTTTTTCTGATGTCGGGGAGAGCGAGGTAATAGTACCACATCACCGTGTCGTGGGTGCGCAAAATGTTTTTATCATCCACATAATAGGTATCAGAGGTGCTGCGGGCGGGGTGATCTTTGGGGAAATCAAAGAGGTCAAAGCTGACATCGGCAGGTACGACTTCTGGAATCTTTATGTCGTCAAAATCTTTGAACATTCCTATTGTTTTTACCCGGTCAACCAGTGTCTTAAGCGGGCTTCCGTGTGTGCGTGAGAGATCGGGCATGGAGAGATAGCGCTTAATTCTCGCGATATCGGCCCCCCTTTTTTTTTCGAGATTTTTGAGTATGTCTCGTTCCGCGTCGGTTGCTATTGTGTACTCATTCATGTTTTTTTGCCTTTCTTTTAGTGCTATTATTTGTTATACTATAAGGCAAATATGGACAAAAAGAAAGCCCAAAAAAGCTCCTACGGAGCCGAACAAATCACTGTGCTTGAGGGGCTGGAGGCGGTGCGCAGGAGGCCGGGCATGTACATTGGGACAACCGGCACGTCGGGTCTCCATCATCTCATTTGGGAAGTGTTTGACAATTCGCGCGACGAGGCAATGGGAGGGCACGCGAATGACATTGAAATTGCGCTTCTTTCGAAGAATCGCGTGCGCGTTGCAGACAACGGACGCGGTATTCCTGTTGACATGCACGCTAAAACAAAAGTGTCTGCGCTTGAGACCGTCATGACAAAATTGCACGCGGGAGCAAAATTCGGAGGCGAGGGGTACAAGGTGTCGGGCGGGCTCCACGGTGTTGGCGTGTCGGTAGTCAACGCGCTTTCGAGTCATGTGCGGGCGGAGGTTCATCGCGAGGGCGGGAAGTTTTTGCAGGAGTATAAAAATGGAGGGAAACCGATTGCAAAGACGAAACGCATAGGTGCCTCTCCTCTCCACGGCACGATTGTTACATTCGAGCCGGATCCGGAAATTTTTCCGGACCGCGCGCTCAATTGGGACACCATCGTTTCCCACATGCGCCAGCAGGCCTATCTTGTGCGCGGATTACGCATTAGTATGTGGGATCTGCGTAGTGTGGAGGAAGGTGTTGACGACACGTCTGTCTATTACATCCGAGAGTTGGGGATTGATGCGCCATCGGTTACTTTTTATTTTGAGGGGGGATTGAAGAGTTTGATTGCGTTTCAGAACAGTCATCTTGAACCGATTCACCGGAGTATTTTTTATATTGACAAAACACAAGACGGAGTAGGGGTTGAGGTGGCGCTTCAGTACGTGGATGATATATCTCCGCGCCTCTCTGCGTTTGCGAATAACATCTATACCGCAGAGGGCGGTATGCACGTGACCGGTTTCAAGACCGCGCTCACTCGCACACTGAATGCGCAATTGAAGGGCGGGGCAAAGGAAAGTGAAACATTTACGGGAGACGATGTGCTCGAAGGATTGACGGCTGTCGTATCGGTTAAGTTGCGGGAAATTCAATTTGAGGGTCAGACAAAAGCAAAATTAGGAAGTGTCGAGGCGCGCGGGGCGGTAGAGGGTGTGTTTGCAGAAAGTCTTGCGACATTCTTTGAAGAACATCCGGAAGAGGCGCGTGCAATCGTCGGGAAAGCAACTCTTGCCATGAAGGCGCGCAAGGCCGCGAAGGCGGCGAAGGATTCAATTCTCCGCAAGGGGGCGCTTGACGGCATGACGCTTCCTGGAAAATTGGCGGATTGTCAAACGAGGCGCGCCGAAGAGGCGGAGCTATTTTGTGTTGAGGGAGATTCCGCCGGGGGCACCGCGAAGATGGGGCGAGATAGAAGGACGCAGGCGATTCTGCCGCTTCGCGGCAAAATTTTAAATATCGAGCGTGCGCGTGTTGATAAAATGCTCGCGTCCGAGCAAATCAGAAACCTCGTGGTGGCACTCGGAACCGCGATAGGAGATATTTTTGATATTACGAAATTGCGTTATCACAAAATCATTATTGCGACGGACGCCGATGTGGATGGCGCGCACATTCGCACGTTGCTTCTGACACTTTTTTACAGGCACTTTCGCCCCGTAGTTGATGGTGGGTATTTATACATTGCTCAGCCGCCTCTCTACAAAGTGCGAAAGGGAAAAGAAGTCGCGTATGCATATTCTGAACAAGAAAAAATAAAACTTGCAGGAAAAGATACGGCTTTGGAAACTGAAGAGGTATTGGGGGAGGGGACAGAAACAGAAGGGGAGACACCTTCTGACGTACTCCCAAACAAAGAAAAGCGCGCTCAAAAAGTTTCAGTACAAAGGTACAAAGGTTTGGGAGAAATGAACTCTGAGGAGTTGTGGGAAACTACAATGGATCCTGCAAAGCGCGTGCTTAAACTTGTTACCATAGAAGACGCGCAGGAGGCGGATTCTGTGTTTGACATGCTGATGGGCACCGATGTGCCGGCGCGTAAAGCATTCATTCAATCGCACGCGAAGGAAGCGACTCTGGATATTTAATCGGTGCCTATGAAAGAAAAGATTCCGGTTACCGAGCATGGCAGAGAAATCTCTCGGCGGAAACTTCTTATTGGATTGGGGGCACTCGGTGCCTCTGTTGCACTGCCCAAAGAGGCGCTTACGCAAGCAACGCTGGGGAGCAGCAAAGAACACATAGCCGAGTGGGAGAAATATATTGAGGATACGGTCGCGTGGGCTCAAAAGAAAATATTCTCGGATGACGCGCGGGAAGCGTTTTCGGCGCGCGGAGAGCACGCTTTCGAACGGGTATTGCAGGCTCTTGAGATGCCACTTCTTGCTCGTCATGCGAACTATACAAAGTTTAATGTCAACCCTCTTTTAAACACATATCCCATTCAGGTTGGGAGGTCGGGAAAAGGGTATGGCTTGAGACAATTTGATACAAGACGCTTTCTTTCCAAACAGTGGGAGGGTTATTTTGAACCACAACAACATGCTGGAAATGGTTTTTATTTTGGCGATCGCAACACGCTTATTGTGCCATGGCATGTAAACGAATCTTTGATGGGGAGGCCCAGTTTTACAGAAGGTGTACAACACACTATTGATATTATGAAGTGGAACGTTCCCGATGCCATGAGAGCTCTTCGCGATTCATCGGTTCTGCAAGATCCTGTAGGTCTTACAAATTCAGACATTCACGGCTCACTCGTTGCTGTTGTTGGGGTGGACCCAGGGGACAAAAACACTGATCGCCTTGGACGCAAGGCGTATCTTGGTGTCGCGGGAAAGATGAGCACTGATTTATATATGGCAGGCTTTGGCAATACCAAAAATGCAGAGGTGTGGGCGAAATTTATGGAACACGCATTTCAAATAATACTTCCTCCGGGGGAGACGTTTAAGGCCACCCGTGGAATGTCTGGTTCGCCCACATTTGTCTGGAAAAATGAACAATGGGCGTTGTGTGGCATATATTTTGCCGGCACGGAGTATGAAGATTCTGTGAGGAAAAAAACCGTGTACTCAGGTTTCTTTCAGGGCATAGACCAAATACGGCTTGCGGTACAAAAATAACACCAAAGAAGAAGCGCCCTTAGGGGCGCCTCTTCTTACTTCTCGTACGCGATTTAGTATGCGTACATCGGTAGGTACTGACTTGCAGTGTTATTCGACTCACTAGATTCCTTAACTTGATTGTTTGTATCAACTGATACCAAGAAGGTGCCTGGTATCCCGCCGGAAAAACGCAGTGTATTTTCTATGTGACTTCCCGGCGCGAGTGACACCTGCGCGGGGGACGTGTACTGTTGCGTGTTTGAAGTTGGGACAATTGCGTTGAAGTGCCACATACCTGAAGGCGCCCCGCCTTGGTTTCCTATATCAAACACGACTGCTGAAATTTCGTTTGGAGAAAAGGGAGAGCGTGATTGGAAATTTCCGTATGCGTCAATTGCTCCAACTCTAAGAATTCGCACGGATAAATCAGGCCACACGGGAGTTTGGGTCGATGTCGCGACTTCCTCCGTTTTTACTTCTTCTTTCAATACCTCAACCTGTACCACCGGCTCTCTATCAAACAGGGAAGAGACCCATGAAATTGCGATGCCTGTTATGTGTACGAGCCCCCACAGAAGAATAACGATAATGACGAGACATCCCGCAAGGACGAGCAGATTTGTAATTAAGGCGACGTTGTCTTTTGAACCCATAATGAGGCGCATAATACTACAACTAGTTACTATTTGTCAAGTGTATTGACATGTATGACAAAACAGTATTCTATTTCACATAGATAGGAAAAAAGTGGGAGATGGAGTGTCCACATGACTTTGACTTTCGTAACTGCTTACTCCTTTGCAATGGCCGCGCTAATTTTCTTCATTCTATGCCTTGAAATAATGCGTCCAAGTTATATCAAGGGGGATACAGCCGGTCGAAATAGATGGCGAGTGGGGGTGTTCGCCATGGTCGCACTTCTCTCGATGTTAATCGGAGCAGGTTTTTTAAGTATCTACAATCCGAAATTTCTGCTGCAGATGTCTTGCTACGCAGTTGTGAATGGGGTTGAGTGTCTTGAGAAAGTACAAAAAAAGTTTCCTTAAATCAAAGGCGGCGACCGCGGTCGCCGTTTTTCTTTGTAACGCCTGTAATACCAAAAGTGTTTGGAAGTTGTGTCCTCAAAATCCTCAAACGTCTCCAATCATTTTCAAAAAGAAGGCATCACACACATACACTTATTTTAGACGGCCGTCTAAAATAAGTGTATGTGTCTGTGGCTCACTGTAACTATATGTGGGTAAGAGATCGGGATTTGCGAAGTCCCGATTTGAACACATTGACAAACGGCTTTAATGGTGTATAATTTCAATATATGTTTGCTACGAGCAATTCCAAGATTCGTGTGTTTTCTTTTGTGACGCTCGTATTTTTTGGTGCGATTTTTTCTGTCGCGCATTCAATCGGATTTGTGCCGTTCTATGTGGATGGCACAGAATCTACCCATTCACTCGCACTCGCGAATCTTCCGATGCTCGGCAACCAAGGCATGCCTCTACTTCCAGACAGCATTACAATTCCCTCCATCAATCTTGAACTTCCAATTTCAAATCCAGAGAGCAGAGACGCAACGGCACTCGATGAGGCATTAAAATCGGGTCCCGTGCGATACGTGGATTCCGCGCGCCTCAATGAAAGTGGCACGATGCTTGTGTTCGCGCACAGTTCACACCTGCCGATTGTTCATAATCAAATGTACAAAGCGTTCAACGAACTGCCGAGAGTGAATGTGGGGGATTCGGTTCTTGTTTCAAATGGTGGAACAGTGTTTACATACAAAATCACGATAGTGAGAAAGACGGACGCGGAAGAAGAACTCATTGACCTCTCGTCTACAAAAAAGACGCGACTTATCCTTTCTACATGCGATACGTTTGGGAAGAAATCCAGCCGTTGGATTGTGGAAGCAGAATTGGCGAATGGCTAAAAAACACACTTACGAAGCCATAAAATAGAGCTTGACAAATAGGTATATTGGGGATATAATTGCAATTAGAAGGTGTCGGGACACGGTGTTCCGATACTGTTCGTTGAGTTTTAGTTAACTAACCCACTAACTCAGCCCAGGAGGGCAAGGCAATGGCCATTCGAACTGCGATAAACGCGGTGGGGCAACCCGTCGTGCAGGACCAAAACGGCGCGTGGCGGGTGTACAACACTGCTACGCCACCGGCCACCCCAGCGGACGCGAAAGGTCCGTTTGCGGCTGGTCCGGTAACGCAGACTCCGGCTCCGTCAGCAACTCCGACGCCGACTTCGGCGCCGAGTCAGCCGATGAGCACAGGTGCTGGCATCGGGCTCGCTGGCGTGTTGCTCGCCGCAGTGATTCTCTTCGCAGTCGTCTACGACGGCAAGAAGATCACTGTGGTAACGCAGACGCCTCCGCCCGCTGTGACGGCACCGGACAAGGCACCGCCCGCGGTCGCCGAAAAGCCGGCGCCAGCAAAGAATTTGCCAGCCGGTGGCGTACATTCGTACGCGCGGCCGATCGCCGACCCGTCCTGCTTCTACGCGCAGGGCAGGATGCAGATGAAGCCGGCCCCGAACGCGATTCGGGTTCGGAATCCGCACACGGGCAAGTGCTCGTGGTACGTGGGTGACTGACGACTTCGGGTGAACGGGGGCAATACAAATGCTCTCGTTCACCCACCAACTTTATTTAATGTTTATTAATTTAACAGACATAACACATACACGTATGATGAATACAAAAATTCAAAATATAACTTTTTCTCTAACCTTGATGGCGCTTTTGATTGTTGGAGGTGGAGTTCTGTTTGGCGCGACGTTTGTGCATGCGCAAGGTACGTACTTCGATGATTTCGATGCTGGTGCAACGTACTTTGACGACTATGGTGCGGATAGTACTTATTACGACGATTATGCGTCTGCTGGTGGCACCCACTTCGATGATTACGATTACACGGGAGGCACGTATTTTGATGATTATGATGCGGGGGGCACCTATTACGACGACTACTCGTATGTTGGTGGAACGTACTATGACGATTATGTAGGAGGTACCTATTACGATGATTATTACCCGTACACTGGAGGAACTTATTATGACGACTATTACAATCCAGATTATTACGGATACTCATACGATTACTCATATCCTTCCTATTCTCCATCCTACTCATACGGATATGGAACGCCGAGCTTGTATACAACCACAAAAACTATTGGCTATCCGGTAACTATCGGTTCTCCCTCAAGAACAACTGTTTCGTCTCCGTCCCGAACGACCGTAACGACAGTTCCTACGAGACAGCAAACGGTGCAATACCAATACGCGTACGCGCCAACGTGTTCAATCACGGCAACACAAAGCGCGGGACAAGGCTCAATCCTTTCGTGGACATCTCAAAATGGAACATCTGCATATCTTACGAATAATGGTACGGTCGGACTTTCTGGTTCCCTTTCTGTAAATCCTTCAAACGTTACAATCTACACACTCACGGTTTACAACTCACAAGGAACTTCAGGTAATTGTCAGACGACTGTGTACCAAACTGTGAATCAGGCGCCAAGTTGCCAGATTCAGTCCTCGCTCGCGAGCAACAATTCAATGGCATACCTCTCGTGGACGTCACTAAACGCGACATCGGCAACACTAACGAATGTCGGGTCTGTTGCCGCAAACGGTTCACACACAGTGTACCCATCTGGCACAACGACCTATACGCTCACTGTCTACAACGCGAACGGACAATCATATAACTGCCAAACGACTGTTGTTGGTGGCACCACATACAACAGCAACACGCCCTCTTGTTCAATTACAATTTCAACTCCAAGCAACCAATACGGATACTCAAACGGATACTACGGACAGTCAACTCTTTCGTGGGTTTCTAGTTACGCATCGTCTGCGTACATAAGCCCGAGTGTTGGTGTTGTGTCTCCGGGGAGTGGGTCTGCGACTGTGTATCCATCATCGGGCACGTACTACACAATGACGGTGTACGGTCCAAACGGGCAAAACACATGCCAAACACAGGTGAACTATCCTACATATCAAAGTCTTTCATGTTCACTTACGGCGAGCCCGAGCACAATCCAAAACGGCGGGTCTTCAAACCTTTCGTGGACATCATTCGGCGCATCCAGCGCGTCACTTTCTGACGGGCTGGGAAATGTTTCTACAAACGGATCTCTTTCTGTGCGACCTGAAACGAGCAGGAATTACACGCTCACAGTGCGGGACACATACGGACGCACAAACACATGCAACGCGTGGGTCTCAACATCTGGTTCATATATTTCTCTCTCGCAAGTTCCCTACACGGGATTTGATTTTGGACCATTCGGTAACACGGTGTACTGGATGACACTTCTTGCGCTTGCGGGGGGTGCCGCCTACTTCGTGCTCTTCTACCGAGGAGGTGCTCTGAACATTGCTCGCGAAACATTCTCTATGCTCGCGCCAATGGGTGCATATCCAATGCAGGAGAAGAAATATGAGGCAGAGATGAATATACCGACTCGCGATGTGAGGGTGTCTGTACTCGATCTTCCTGTTCGTCAAAGTGAACCTGCGCGCGCGACGAAAGACGCGATGTCAGTGATTCATTCAAAGGCAGGTGAAGCGCCGAGAATTGTAATCACGCGTACTTAATACACAAAACGAAAACCGCCCCCGTTTCATTTCGGTTTTCGTTATTGTTTGTTATTGCGGCTAGCGAGGATCCGAAATGAAAGCTTGCTTTCATTTCGTCCGAGAGAAGACGCACAAAAGGTTTCCGCGGGGGTCTGGCTCCGCGGAAACCTTTATTGCGCGCGCGTTCGTATTTCTTCGGTGAGTTTTGCGATAACGCTTTCAAGAGTGAGGGTGCCAAGTTTTCCGAGAGAGCGATGTTCAACGGCAATTGTTTGCGTGGACTGCTCTGTATCACCGACGACAAGAAGGTAGGGGATTTTTTGCGTTTTTCCGATACGTACGCGTTTCCCGAGAGTTTCTGAAGAATTGTCCAAATCTACCCGAATGCCGCTCGCTCTCAGTTGTGTGACAACCGTATTCGCATACTCTCCCTGTTTCTCCGACACGGGGAGCACGAGCGCATGCACGGGCGAGAGCCACAAGGGGAATGCGCCGGCATACTGTTCAATCAAAAATGCCATACTGCGCTCCAGCGCTCCTATGGAGGAGCGATGTACCACGAACGCGCGCTTGCTTTTTCCATCGCTCCCTGTGTATGAAAGGTCAAAACGGTCTGGCATACAAAAGTCGTATTGTACGGTGAATGCGGTGTCTTCTTTGCCGTTCGCGTTTTTCATCTGGACATCAATTTTTGGACCATAGAACGCGGCTTCATTTTTTGCTTCTTCAAATGCACACCCGCGAGTATTCATGAGTGTGCGTAAAAGGTTTTCACTCTTTTCCCACGCGGCATCGTTTTTATAATATTTTTCTGTGTTGTTTCTATCGCCAAGTGACAGACGATAGCGATACTCTTTTCCGAGGGTAAGACCGAACACGCCCGCCATGTGCTCTATAAGGTCAAGAGCGTCACTCATCTCTTGCACAGCCTGTTCCTCATTGGCGCATATGATGTGCGCGTCCGCAAGACAGAACGTGCGGACTCTCTGGAGCCCCATAAGTTCACCCGATTGTTCATAGCGGTACAGTTGTGCCAACTCCGCGATACGCATCGGCAACTCTCTATAGCTATGCGGTTTGGAAAGGTAGAGTTGAAAATGGTGCGGGCAGGTCATTGGACGCAACATAAACTGCTCGTCATCTATAGTAATAGGCGCGTACATGGAATCTTTATAATGCGGGTAGTGCCCTGACTTTTCATAGAGTTGCAGTCGGGCGATGTCTGGAGTTGCAACGTGGAGGTAGCCGCGCTTTATTTCTTCTTCAATAACAAAACGTTCCAGCTCGCGCTTTATGGTCGCTCCTTTCGGCAGAAACATCGGCAACCCTTTTCCCACGGTCGGGTCAATGTAAAACAGCTCCAATTCTGGCCCCAGTTTTTTGTGGTCCCGCTCGGGGTGTGTGTCTCCCTGTGTCATTATTGAAATATTACAGTGCTTTTATTTTTTCTACAATCCCGTAGCAGAGCGCTTCGCGCACGCTACGGGACAGGCGCCGCTTTTTTACAACGCCCTGATTCTTTCTACGACGAAACTGGCTTCCCCATTTCGTTCAGAAAATTTTCCCTTTGCCATAATACACACTCCCGGCTTCACCAGATCTTCACTTTCTTTGAGTGTTCGTGGGAAGATGACGATTTCAACAGAGCCCGAGCGGTCTTCCAGTTTCCCGAAAGCCATGCGTTCTCCGCCCTTGGTCAGAATGTTCTGAACACTCCCAAGGAGGCCCGCTATGACCGTTTCCACTCCATGAGGGAAGGTCTCCTTTAGTGTCTTAAGGGAGAGTTTTTGTCGTGCCAACTTTTCCGCGTGCTTGTCGAGTGGGTGACCGGACACATAGAGGCCAAGGAGTTCTTTTTCCCACGCGAGACGCTGGTCAATCGTCGCATGCTCTCCGTCCGTAAGGTTGAGTGGCGCGCGCGACACCTTCGCAAAGAGCGACGTTTGGTCCGGAACGCGTGTACATTCTTTGTGGTACTGGAGGATAGCTTCAATATTTGAAAGTAGTATTCCGCGTTCTCCAAGCATATCGGTGGCGCCGGATTGTATGAGTGCCGAGAGGGACTTTTTATTGATATTTTTTCCCTCGACGCGTGTTACAAAGTCAGCTATATCGGTGAAGGCTCCAGATATTCGCGCGGCGATAATGGAATCTGCGACTCCCCTGCCGAAATTTTTAATCGAATAGAGGCCAAACCGTATGGCGAGTTCGCCTGCCCCGTTAGAGCGCGAAGCGTCTCTGTCGGGGTCCACGACGGTAAAATTTCCCAAACTTTCGTTGATCGAAGGGGGCAAAACGGCGATGTTCATTCGCGTACATTCAGAAACGATTTCCGCAATTTTTTCCACATCTCCCGCGTCTCCCGTCAACACTGCCGCCATGTAATCAACGGGGTAGTTTGCTTTCATGTATGCCGTTTGATACGCAAGGTTTCCGTAACTTGCCGCATGGCTTTTGTTGAACCCGTACGCGGCGAATGTTTCAATCTGTTCCCACAATTTTTGCGCGATAGTCTGTGCCATTCCTCTCTCAACACACCCTTTCAAAAATCTATTTTTCTGAGCCTGCATTTCTTCCGGAATTTTTTTGCCGACCGCTCGTCTGAATTTATCTGCTTCTCCGAGCGTGTACCCGGCGAGTTCTGCCGCGATCAGCAGAAGGTCATCCTGATAAATAAGAATGCCGTAGGTGTTTTTCAAAATTGGCTCAAGTCGCGGATCGAGGTACGTTACAAGGGAGGGGTTTCTTTTTCGTTCTATGTAGTGAGGGATGAATGCAATGGGGCCGGGGCGGTAGAGCGCGACCATGGCGTTTAGGTCGTGAATGGAGGTTGGTTCCAATTCAGTCAGGTACGTTGTCATACCACTTCCGGCAAATTGAAATACTCCAAGCGTTTCTCCTCGGCTGAGCATCGCAAATGTTTTTTTGTCGTCGAGCGGCAGTTGATCAAGGTGTATTGCAGTGCCGAGGCGCTCCTTGACGCGCGCTATTGCGTCGGCAAGGACAGCCAAGTTTTTAAGTCCCAGAAGGTCAAATTTAAGCAATCCAAGGCCGTCCTCTCCGGCGCTGTACATGTCATACTGCGTTATTATTTTTCCCTCCCTATCGGATTCGCTTTTTGGGTCGCGCTGGATTGGGACATACTCAATGATTGGTTTTGGGGTAATAAAAATTCCGGCGGCATGTACGCCAACGTGTCTGGCATTGCCCTCAATTTTTTGCGCCATGTCGAGAACCTCGCGCGCAGTCTCATCCTCTTTATAGAGCTTCGACAAATCAACGACCTCTTCGAGAGCTTTGTGTATGGACATGTGAAACCCCTGTTTTGGGAATGGGATAAGTTTTGCAATTCTGTCTCCGAGTGCGTAGGGGTGTCCGAGCGCGCGCGCAACATCGCGTATCGCGGCGCGCGAAAGCATACTTCCAAATGTTCCGATTTGCGCAACGTGATCTTTCCCATACGTTGTTCGGATGTACTCAATGAGTTCGTCTCTGCGGTCGTCGGCGAGATCGAGGTCGATATCCGGTGGTGACGGGCGTTCCGGGTTTAAAAATCGTTCGAAAGGCATGTTGAACATAAGAGGATTCACTGTCGTTATTCCGCAGGTGTAACAGACAAGAGAACCGGCTGCGCTCCCGCGCGTGTTGGTGAGGATTCCGCGCGCGCGCGCCTCACGCAAAATGTCTGCCATGACGAGAAAGTATGTCGTGTACCCTTTTGTGTTAATAATAGAAAGTTCGTAATCAATGCGTCCGCGTATGTCGTTTGAATTTTGCAGGTTCCTTGTTTTGATGCCGCCATAACTCAAATCGCGGAGCATATCTTCGTGCGATTTTCCCGCTTCGTGCGGAAATTCAGGGAACACCCATTTCCCAAGAGGGATGTCTACAGTACAGATGTCTGCCACGCGCTCAGTGTTGGCGAGTGCTTCCGGCATGTCTTTGAAGAGTGTGTGCGCGCGCGCTTGCGAAATGAAAGAAAAATCTCCCGAAACAGTTTCCATATCACGATTGAGAGTGGAGCCCGTGCGTATTTTGTTGACAAGTTCGCGCGCGAGCGCGTCATCTTTTTTTAAGTAATACGATTCATGTGTTGCGATCGGGGACACACCAACGCGTTTTCCAAGCACCAGGGCTTTTTGCATTAATGGCTCATGGTCTTTAAATTCAGGGTGCCGAGTTATTTCAATGAAACAGGAGTCGCCGAAGGTTTTTTTGTACCACTGTAACGCCTCTTCGGCGCGCTCTTCGGCGCCGCTCCGCAAGTGGAGCGCGTGTTCACCCCAGTATGCGGCGAGAATGACGATGAGCCCGTCTTTGTACCTCTCTAAAAGTTCTCTATCCACTCGTGGAGTGTTAAAAAATCCTTCGAGGTGCGCGAGAGATACGAGACGAATGAGATTGTGGTATCCGCGGTCATCTTTGGCGAGGAGAATAACGCGACTCGTCATGTCATCAGCGCGATGTTCCTTGTCGTGCCTTGTTCGGGGGGCTACGTGGAGCATGGAGCCGATGATTGGCTTGATGCCCTGTTTTTTGCACTCTTGATAAAAATCAATTATGCCGTACATGTTGCCACTATCGGTTAAGGCGAGTGCCGTCTGTCCGTCAGCTTTCGCGGCAGAGACGAGTTCTTCTATTTTCGGTAATGCCTCAAGGAGAGAGTAGTGTGAGTGGACGTGGAGGTGAGTGAATGTGTGCGCACGCGCCATATACGGTGAAGTATACCAATGTTGTCGTTGCTATAATATATGTGTGCGATACCTGATTGGCATTGACGAGGCGGGGAGAGGTCCTCTTGCGGGTCCTGTTGCGGTTGGTGCCGTCATGGTCCCCCCTGGGTTTGACTGGAGGAGTGTGCGGGGAGTTCGGGATTCAAAACAACTTTCATACAAACAGCGTGAAGATATGTACGCCACGATTAAACAATTAGAATCTGCTCAAGAACTTTCATACGCGGTATCGTTTTCATCCGCAGAAGTAATTGACAAGTGTGGCATTGGGTATGCAATCAGGAGAGCTCTGTATCGTTCCACCATGCGTCTTCGGGCGTCCCCCAAGAGGTGCTCTGTTTTACTTGACGGAGGATTGGTGGCGCCGCACTGTTTTAGCATGCAAAAGACAATTATTCGCGGAGATGAAACGGAGCCAATAATCTCACTCGCGTCTATCGTTGCGAAGGTACTGCGAGACCGCCTTATGGTGCGCCTGGGTGATGAGTATCCGGAGTATGGATTCGAGGTACATAAGGGGTATGGAACACTGGCGCATCGTCGCGCTGTCCGTGTGCATGGGCTTTCTCCTCTGCACAGGACGACATTTTGTACCAGATTGCAAGGTTCTTAGGGGCGTGGTAGCGTCGGAGACAGTACAGAGAGTTTCATTTTCGTGATGTTTGGAGGGAGCTATGTCACTGCTGGTGCGGCGGGTCGTTCTCATTGTGTTCGTGATATGGCTTCTTCTGCCGGTTATAACTGGTCAAGTGACCATGCCTTTACCGTCGTTGAATATGGTCATCTGGATCGCGCTGGTATTTCTCATCGCGCGGACTTTGAAGATACTGCTTCTTTTCGCTGTTGCCGCAAGTTACGCGGGACATCCACTGCCTCAAGCGTGTGGCAGAATTCTGTGCGGGTCTTTTGGTCAACAGATGCAGCCACTGCCAACGGCGGGGGAGTATATTGTCGCGATTGAAAATCAAGGAAAGCGACTTGCTGGCCAAGTGACGCTCATGGGTGAAAAGTTTTTAAGGACGGGCTCTAAGGAACACGCGAAGATGTTTTTTGACGCCGGAGAGCGGATGTCTGAATTATTTTATGCCTGTTCGAAACGTGAGTCCTTCTGGACTACATGGATTAAAGGAAGAACGGTCGTGAGATATGCGCAAGCGATGAGGCAATTTTCTGTCTCGCACGAATGTCCAAAAGAGCTACAGGAACCATTGCTTGAACTTGCTCCGAAGGTGGGGTTATGGGGTTATGTGTGTTGCGCGGTTGTATCGCGCGCGCGCAAAGTAATCGGTTTTCCGCAACCAGAGGAGACGAAAAAAGAAGATGCTCCGCCACCCGCATAGGGTGGCTTTTCTTGTGTGTTCTAATGCAATGCGCTATACTCGCATCTATATGGTAGTTCGAATGCGGGCGAATCGCTCGAAATCAGGAAGGCGTCGAAGCCAGCACGCACTTATGGCAAAGAATGCCTCTCCGTGTGAATGCGGAGCCTTTCGTTTGACTCATCGCGCGTGTCAGATGTGCGGAAAGTATCGCGGGCGTGTCGTTATTGATGTCGTCGCGAATGCAGTGCGTGAGGCGCGTCGCGCAAAGCGTAAACAAAAAGAATTACAAGCAAGCGGTCAAGCAACCTCTACTACTAAAGAGAAAGAACCTGCCGAAACATCATAAGCAACTACGTGCTCTCTCTTGCTCTTTTACGTTCATAGAAAATCTCATGGCAAACAGACACTTAGCTCGCTCCGTTGTCCTGCAGGTGCTTTTTGAACGTGATGCGTCGGGTGGCGGGCTTTCTACAAGTGTGGCGCTCGAACGCTTGTCTCCATATGCGGCAGAGTTTGGCGTTCAAGATTCCGACATGCCGTTCATGAGGAACGTGCTTTCTCTCGCAATAAAAAAACAAAAAGAGATTGATGATGTTATTGTGCGTGCGGCGCCCGAGTGGCCGCTCGAAAAGATTGCGGCAATTGACCGCACTATTTTACGCCTCGGACTCGCAGAGCTTCTATTTGGAGATAGAGACAGTGTGCCGGCGAAAGTTGCCATTAACGAAGCAATTGAGCTTGCAAAAAGCTTTGGCGGTTCGTCGTCCAGCAAGTTTGTGAACGGGGTCTTGGGTTCCGTGTACGTTGAGCTCGGGGAGCCGGGAAAAAATGATGGGGGGGCGCGCAGGCAAGGAGCAGATATGCCCCTCGAAGAGCTTGTTGGCGCCGTGGTTTACGCGGAAGATAAGGGCGTTATATACCTCGCTCTTGTTCACGATATTTTTGGGCACTGGACGCTCTCCAAGGGCAAGTTGAAACAGGAGGAATCTCACGAGGATGGCGTGAAAAGAAAGGTGAGCGAGGAGACGGGACTTTCTGTCGAGGTTGCGGAGGCGCTTGGCGAAAATGAGTATATAGCAAATGATTCAAAGGTGCCGGGAGGAAAGAAAAAGCGTCACGCGACCTATTTCCTGGCTCGCGCGAAATTTGATGATTTGAAATTGAAACGAGAGGGGGGGTTGGACGACGCGCAGTGGTTCCCGCTTGCGGATGTGGGCGACTTGAATTTTTATGACGATATTTTGCCAGTAGTTACAAAAGCGATCAACATTCTCGCGCAGAAGAAAAAATAGATACACACACGTATGGATTTTTCTAGCTTTGAAAAAAAGATTGGGTATACGTTTACAAAACGCGCTCTGTTGGAGGCTGCGTTCACACATCGCTCGCACCTCAATGAAAATCGGTCGTCTAAAAAAGAACACAACGAGCGGCTTGAATTTTTGGGGGATGCTGTGTTGGAGCTCGCAACAACGGAGTTTTTGTATGAAAAGTATCCGGATAAACCGGAAGGGGATTTGACGGCGTACAGGGCGGCTCTTGTGAATACGGTCAGTATTTCTGAAGCGGCGTCTGCTCTTGGGATGAACGACTATTTACTGTTGAGCCGAGGCGAGGCGAAGGACACGGGGCGCGCGCGAAACATAATTCTTGCGAATACATTTGAGGCGCTTATTGGTGCCCTTTATTTGGATCAGGGGTATGAGGCGGCAAAACTGTTTATCGGTGCGCAACTATTTCACAAAATAGACGACGTGGTGGAGCGTAGGCTCTGGCAGGACGCGAAAAGCAAATTGCAGGAAATTGCCCAAGAGGAACTGGGGGTTACGCCCGTGTATGAACTGGTACACCAATCAGGGCCTGACCATGAAAAGCAGTTTAAAAGTGCGGTGTACCTTGCATCCGAGCGTGTTGCGGAAGGAAGTGGCAGGTCAAAACAGGAGGCGGAGCAAGCGGCGGCAGGGAACGCACTGCAAAGCAGGGGTTGGTAGTTCGGTCTTTGTTCACGTATAGCTCAAAAATGTTCTGGTGATGTTTTTGGTACAATGGGGGGATGTATCCCGTTAGAAATCGCGGACGACGGAATCTGCGCTGTTGCTGTCGCGAGGTCGTATTTATAAGTTTTAGTGTTGTGGGGTGCGAAACACATAGTTGTTCCGCGTCCTATTTCTAACGGGATGTATCTTAAGTCAATTGAACTCATAGGATTTAAGTCATTTGGGAGGAAAACAGCACTCCAATTTGGTTCTCGCGTTGTCGCGATTGTTGGCCCAAACGGAAGCGGAAAATCAAATGTTGCGGAGGGATTTCGGTTTGTTCTCGGGGAGCAGTCAATGAAATCCATGAGAAGCAGACGCGGGGAGGATCTGATATGGGGCGGTTCCCCGACACTCCCGCGTGGCAATCGAGCTGGGGTGAAAGTGGTGTTTGATAATTCTACACACCTGCTCGACCTCGATTTTACGGAGGTAACGATTG
>Ga0209542_10003592_pt1 | contig 33026 bp, 39 predicted proteins | sample RifCSPhighO2_01_FD_184028 | JGI IMG/M metagenome (GOLD analysis project Ga0209542, IMG submission 184028) | Soil microbial communities from Rifle, Colorado - Rifle CSP2_plank highO2_0.1 (SPAdes) (version 2) | ecosystem: Environmental > Terrestrial > Deep subsurface > Rock core/Sediment ... | reverse complement strand
AGCAATAATAATCTCATATGAACATAAAAAGATAATAAAATCCATTCAAGTCATGCCTTTCTATGAATATCTATTAAATAATAAAACTGCAAGCCAATAACCTCAAACATTTCAAAAAACAAGATATCCTAAAATCACTGGGATTAAATTAAAAAATTTGCATTAACTAAAATTTAGGTTAGTTCTCCTTAACATAAAGAAATCTTGAAGAAAACATCTAGATAAAAACCAATAAATATTTAGAATTTATTAAATCGAGACAGGCATGCCAATTCTATACCCGTCATATCTAAGAACATAAGGGGTAACATAAACATCAATATCAGCAGTACCTATATTATTAGAAGCATGACAAAATTCAACATTTATGCTCGAAAATCCGTTAAGCCAAATACTTTGCGATCCCCCTTGTACATTAAAAGTAACCCAGTTAGTAAAGCCACTACCAATAGGAGAGCAACTACCTGACCCAGTTATTATAGTAGATACTTGCCCGGAAGTACCACTTTGAGGATAAACACAAGTGCATGACCAAGAAGAACTAGTAGCAGGATTGCCATTACCACATATTATATCAGTATTTTCAGGACATATGTGTGCGCTCGGAGAAGCAGTATTTTTCCATCTGAATCTTATCTTGGAAATACCATTTAAATAAGATTTAGGAATGCTACTAGAAAGATAAGTATTTATTACATTGCTACCACTTATAGAATTCCATTGAAAATTACCTGCATAAACTTCAGGACCTTCTATGATATCATTAGACTCTAAACTATCAACTCTTCCATCTAAATCATTAACGCCATCACCCACCCATCCCAACCAATCTTCCAAACCCTGTGCAACAAAATTACTTCCCCCGCGAGAAATAGCCTTAACCCATACTTGATCGCTATCATGTCTCGGATTAGAATTTGCAGTCTGTGCAATAACAAAATAAACTCCTAAAAACAAAACAAAGCTAAACAAAAAAACAATCAAATGCCTCTTTCTCACATTAATCGTAAACCTCATCATACCTCAAACAATCAAAAGAAAGCACATTAATAAATATATCTCTAAAAACTAATTGTCTATATTCTCATGCATCTGCGCTTGCTGATTCAATTGCCTACGAGCATGAAGCATATAAGAACGAACAATCAAAATAACAACAATCAATATGCCAATAATAAGAACACTAAGAGCCAACACAAAAAATATCTTTAATTTAGATTTATCTTCTTCAATTTCATTATTGCCTGCAGACGAATTAGTTTTATTTTGATAATTATTTGTATTATTCAAAGTATTGGAATCAATTTCCGAGTTATCTTCTTTATTCAAACATCCGGAATCATACGGGTAATCAATAAATCCATCTATATCATTATCAATTCTATCTGAACATTGAGTCAAAACTCTAGGAGGCCCGCCAGACGAGCCACCGGATGAACCCCCAGAAGAACTACTTCCGCATCCTTCATCAATTAACCCATCACAATCATCATCAAGAGCATTTCCACATATTTCATTTCCAGAGCCCTGATTGCACAATCTATTCGAAGATAAACTAATTACATAAAGACTTGCTGTAGGAACATTTAAACTATAACTAAAGTCATCAGAATATTGCCCAAGAATCTGGTGATTGACTTCATCCATTTTAGTAAGATAATAATTAGAGCCATGACTCAAGCCATAATCATCAAAATTTATAGTAAAGTTTATCTGCTCTGTTTCGTTCCACCAATTAACTAAAAGCAAACCCAATGTTCCATCGTTAGCCCTCCACATAGAAGGCATTACAAGAGGTTCTCTTGGATAATAATCCTCATAGAAAATAGTTGGAGCCTCAAAATAATAAGTGCCAACATCAAATTTAGGATCTCTCATTTTCTCGCCGTATAATAAATATTTCTTGGCAAAAGAATAGCTCCTCACATATTGTTTCACAAATGAAAATAATTCATAATCTCCTTCTAAAAGAGGGAATGTCAACAATTCATTTATTTTTCCATTGCTTACCCCTGGAAAAACACCATAAGTCATATATATTGCCTGATAATATCTGTTAAATTCTTGATTTGGATATACTACAGAAACCCTTGGCCATGTTTCAATAATTGACGAAATTCCTATATAATCATGGAATAGTGTGGAATACAAAGGTATATTGTATAAAGGAGCAGGAGAAGATTCAGGAAAGTTCCACTGAACAAACTCTAAATCATCTATGTAAAGCTCAGTTGCATGTTCGCTTTCTAAAATAAATTTAGAATTTGACTCTGAAGCTCTCTGTCTTGACAAATCAATTAAATTTTCTTCCCCACTATGCCACCAATTTCCTCCTCCATTTGGATGGTCTCCTCTATTTGAGTAATCTAAAACAGCTTCAACACCACTCCAAACATCCCAATAAGCCCCATCAAAGCCAACACCGCTATAAGTTAAATTATCATCTCCAAAATCCAAAAGATCCACCATTATATTTGCAACATAATTCTGCCAAAAAGTGGTATTAGGATCTATAGTTGTAATAAGGCGACCGGGTGAGTAAGGATTAACAAATTTCACCACATCTCCGCTTTCATTAACAATAGCATAAGATTCTATAGTTTCGTTGTATGATGAGCTATTAATATCAAAATTTACATGAATAGTATAAGGAATTACAACATCTCCATTCTCATGAGATTTCTTAACCAGCTCCATTACAGAAGAATGTATTGGCTTATAATCTGCAGGCCATCCTTCTTGAACAGCATAGGTAGTGCCATTTTGCCATTCATAAATTTCAATAGTGGCATTGTCAAACCTAAAACTCGGATTGCATGAGTAAGAAGGCATGTGAGCATCAGGGCATTCATTGAAATAATTCTTAAAGTCTCTTGATTCATTTATGCCATTAGTGTAATTCTGCCTAGAGCTATCAAGAGAATTAGGTATAGAAAGAGAAAGTTTAAAGTCCAAATCATGAAATACGGAAGAAATCCCGCTTGCATATTCAAGCTTCCCCCTTTTGGCAAATTTTTCAATTGACCATGGCCTGTAATATTTCGCAGCATCATACCAATCTCCATTTAACATTCCAACAACAACAGGATAAGGAGAAGAATAATCTATACCAGGAGTCAAATGATTTTCAGGAAATTGAACAACTGAAAATCCAACGCCTTGAGTTGAAATATTCCATAAAACATTTTTATAATATTCATGGGGGTCTTTTGTTCCAAAATAAAATAAATCTAAAGTATCTAAATCATAATAAGCAGAGAACTGATACGAATAATAATAATTATTTGTAGAACCAGCATATAAAAATTCTTCTAGCAAATTATTCCCCATAATCACTCTGATTCTATTAATTAAGTCAACCCGAGGATTAACAATAAGCTTGCCAATTAACCCAGGTAAAACAACTGCCTCTTTAGACGGGTCAGCAAAACCCACAACATTAACAATAGGATAAGTAACTTTGTAAACTGAATATTCGTCCATTTGCGTGCTAATATTAATCCAAAATTCAGCAATGTTTTCTCCAATTCCAAGAACAACAGAAGCAGAAATATTCATCACTTGGGAAGAATCAAGTCCTTTAACAGTGGTATTATACCAATTTAAAAATAATGTTGCTTTTCCAGGTTCAGGAGTTTCCGGCAACGCAGAATAAGAAAACTGATAATTCAAATTATTTAAAGAATATTCTATTTCAGATGAGTCATTTCTCAAAGAAATCTTAAGAACTTCATTATTTTCTGTCTGAAAAACTCTACCAGTCTCAAGGCTTTTTAAAGAAGATACAGAAATGTTTCCATTAGTAGAGCCGTTAAAAGTAAACTCAACCTTAGAATTTCCCAAAATAAAAGAATCAGAGTCAATATTAAAATAAATCTCATTATTAGGATAACTCCATTCAAAGCCCTCGCTCGTAGGCGAAAAATAAGATTTTTCTTTAAAAAAAGCAATCAAAAAGATAATTAAAACTAAAGAAACCAAAATAGAAATAAGCGCAAAATAACTCCTTTTTTTCATAACTTATTAAGAATAAAGCATTTTATAAAATATCCTTATTAGCCTATTATTAGTAATTATCTCCAATCATCCTTATTCATCAACGACCTAATTCTTCTCTCCCTTCTAACATAACGCATAATAACAATTCCAATAATTGCTATTCCAATAACAAGAATCAATACTGTCAACCAGAACACAACTCTTATTTCAATATCCTTCTCCGTAAAGGTAGTTCCAGAAATCTCTTCTCCAGTTTCATTTTCTTCTCCGAAAGTATAATTTCCTTTAGTTACAATGTTTTCAATATTAATTTCATCATTATCTTTCAAACTATCGCAACCCAAATCTTCACTAAAGTCAATCAACCCATCCACGTCATTATCCTTCTTATCATTACATTGTGCAGAAGTTAGTTTAGGCCTGCCCCCTCCGCCTCCTCCGCTACCCCCGCCAGAGCTTCCCCCGCTGGAGCCACCACCACTAACTTCCCCTCTAATAGTTAATATTTGTGAATGTTCTTTCGAAGTTTGTTCAGATGTGCCTGTAAATGTAACAACATAATCTTGAGCAACAACATTTCCAACATTCACAGTATAAGACAAAACGCAATTCAAATTAGGTGTGCATCTATCTAATCCTTTAGGAGCCACAGTAATTTCGGGAGGAAAATTAACAGTCACAATAACATCTTCGTATGCCATAAAATCAACACTCTGTAAATTAACATCAATATCAAATGAACTTTGAGGAGGAGCAACAGCGCCAGAACTGCTCAAGGTCAAATAATAGTCGAAAAGCCAATTTATTCTAAGCCTATTATTAAAAGAACTGCTTATAGAATTAACATTATCTCTATTAACTGCAACGAAATCATAATCTCCTCCAGGAACAATTCCTCCAACAATTAAAAGTCTTACTAATGTAGGATTTACGAAACCCCACAAACTTTCAGGAACCAATAACCCATTTACTAATAATCGATAAGGATCCAAATCTGTTCCCACAATATCCACAGAACCTCCAGTAGTATAAGATAAAACATTAGGAACTATTGAACTAATTGTAGGATTAGAATTCAATGTCAAAGTAGCAGAATTAGAAACTCTTCCAGATGTAGGATTTTTAACAGTAACTAAATGCTCTCCAGTTCTGAACATTCTATTGCCATAATTAAACTGTAAACTAGTAGCAGTCCTAGTAGAAGACAAAACAGTAACAGGATTCTCATCAACAAGCAATTCAGCATTAGAAGCAAAATAATTTCCAGTAACAGTTACAACAACACCATTAGATCCCCATGCAAAACTATTAGGACTAACCCCGCCATTCAAGTTTATATTTGGATTTTGTTCAACGCATCCGCAAGAATTCAAATCACAACTTTGTGTTTGACTACACCCATTTAATGTTCCATCACAAGTAGCGCCACAACTAGTAGCAGGTACAGTAGCCCTGCACATATAATTCCCAGTTCCAGTTCCTGCAGGAACACATCTGTTTCCAAATCCATTAGACCATGTAGGATTAGTTATTGAACATCCCAAAACCCAATCGCAAATATTTCCAGAAATAGATTCACATGAACTCGAAGTAGTATACGAACTACAAGCATTAGAAACAACATTCACATTAGAATTAATAGCAGTTCCAGTTCTATATGACTTGCTTGTATCAATATCACATGTAGCAACCTGCACTCTTGGAGTAGAAGAACTTGCGCAATTAAATCTAGCAACATTAACAAACCAATTAACAAACCCACAAGAAACACCATCCAAAGTTCCAATAATACTGTTTACATTAGAAGGACTAGAAGTGCAATCCAAATTAAAATTAGAAGAAGTAAATACTGTATTTGGAGGAATAGACTGTGGAACGGGAGCATTAATTCCCGTAATTGAAACAGCACACCCATTATCTCCATGCGTTACTCCTGGAACTCCAGCGCCATCATAATCTCCTTCGCCATCGCAATCATTGTCCAATCTATCAATACATAATGAAGCGCCTGTCTCAACAGATGCATATCCAGGCTGAGAAGAATAACTGCAAGTTCCCCATTGTCCACTAGCGCTACAAGTTCTCATAGTTCCAGCACAAACCCCTCTATGTTCAGAACAACTCTCTTGCTGATTAGGATTACAAACAAAAGTCGTCCCTGTTGGATAAGGCGCGCTTGCAGGAAACCATGCAGAATTTCCTACAGCATTATAAGCGCGCACTCTGTAATTGTAAGCGGTATTTGCAACTAAACCTGTAATCTGTGGATAAGTCATAGCCCCTCCATTTCCAGAAGGCAGATTACTTGCTCCAGGAACATCAGCCCAAGAACTTTCAGGAGCAGAACTTAATTTATATTGTAAAGTAAATCCTTGCTCATTATTGCTATTATCATTCCAATTCAATCTCATACTTGTAGCAGACAAAGCAACAGCAGTCAATCCACTAGGAACATTAGGAACAGAGATACCAGAAACAGTAGAAGCAGTATTAGACCAAAGAGATGACCACCAGCTCTGTTCTGCCCTAACTCTATAAACATATTCAACACCTGAGGAAAGAGTATTATCGGTATAAGTTACAGTGCTTGGAGCAGTTACAGTATTTGCAGGTAAATTAGTAGCGCCGGAAAGATCTGCAAAATTAGTGCAACCGGCGCCAATGCATCTTTGAACTTTAAAGCGCAGTTCTCCATTGCTGTTATCTCTCCAATCCAATCTAGCTTGAGTCGAAGAAAGTCGAGTAACAACTAAGTTAGTGGGAGTATTAGGAGGAGTTATAGAATAATCTGTATTAGACCAAGAAGAAAATGCTGTTCCCGCAAAAGATCTTATTCTATAAGTATATTGAATATTTTCACTTAGACCAGTATGAACAGCGCTCACAATATTAAGACCAAGATTCAAATTAGGAATAGGGCTCCAAGAAGAAGTGGGGGTCATAAATTGAATATAGAAACCTTCTTCATTGCTACTAGTATCGACCCATGTAATTTGAATGGAATTTGCATCTATAGGATAAGTATACAAGTTAGTGGGAGCATTAGGAGGTCCAGAAGAAGTAGTTCCAGAAATAATATTAGAATATCCTGAATTTGCCTCATAATTAAAAGCTCTAACTCTATAATAATAAGTAGTGCCAGAAGAGACAGTATTATCTGTAAAAGTATTATCATTAACATTATTAACTCCAATCTGTGTAAATCCTGAAGTAGGCAACAAACTTCTTTCAATATAAAATCCATCTTCATCATTGCTATTATCTGTCCAAGATAAAGAAACACTATTATAAGAAATAGAATTTGAAACTAAAACAGTTGGACTAGCCGGAACACCTTGAACCATAACAGACTTTGTAAGACTAAATTGATTATCGGGATTGCGAACTCTAAACGTATAAAGACCTGTAGCAATAGAATAAGTAACAAAATCATGAACTATCCTATTTGAATTTATATTATAAAGTGCAGAATTAGGAATAGGATCACAAACATTATCTGGAGCACAAACCTCTAATTCTGCAAGAGGATTAAAATTATAACCATTAAAGGTAATAGCAAACCCTCCAGTAGAACCTACACGAACATGATTTGGAGTTATCCCCATTAAATAAGGAGTTTGTGCGCTCAAAGGATCATACTCATAAACTCCAGCATCAACATTCCCTAAACGACTTCTTCCACGAATATCATTTAAAGGGGCATTATTAAATATGCCTAAATTAATAGCAGGACTTAAAGAAAGATAATCGAAATTATAAAGTCCTGGAGTTAAGGCATAAGAAGTAAGAGCATCCATGAATTGAGGATTTCCCAAAACATTATTTCTAATGAAAGTACTCCAATGATTCTGAAACCCATTAAAAGTCCATGTATAATAATTGATTCCTCCAGTAATATAAGAACCAGAATGACTACTATCAGTCACTGCAGACGCAAGTCCAGCAGGTTCTCCAGTTTCTCTAAAAAATAAATTATTCTCAATTAAAGTTCCAGGACTCAAAAAATGGTTCAATCTATCTGTTCTGAAAATAGGAGCATTGGTATTTCTAAAAATATTGTTTCTAAAAATATTCCCAGTAAAAGTATAAACATCTCTTGGAGTATTGTCTGCAACGTCAATTGCTGAAAAATCGCTAGGATTACTTAATCTAGAACAAGGAGGAGGATCCCATTGTTCCTCGCAAACACCGGTATGCGCCGACCCAACCCAGATTAAATTGTTAACTATGAGATTATTATCATTGCTATCTCTAAAATCAGCACCATCTCCAAAGCATTGAGGGTATGCAGCCAAAGAACATGATGTCGTACTTGAAGGACATTCAGGCACAAGCCCAACTAAGCACCCTCTTGAATCAGTACTGGCACAGTTAAAGTAAGCAGAGTCACAATAACCAAACAAAATAATCCCCTGCCTATTGTTATTGAAAATCAAATTATTTTTTACAATTCCATTTTTGAATCCATTTGTTAAAGTAATTCCTCCGAGACCATTGGAGTGGATTAAGTTATTCTCAACAAGAAAATTATCCATTTTCCCATTGAACTGCATGCCATGTCTTCTATTTCTATATACTAAATTGTCTCTAATAATGAAATTAGTCATCGGGTCAGCATTAGAATTCGGAACATATATCCCATGCTCTCCTGAATTGTCATGAATAACATTTTTCTCAATTATTATATTATCTTTGGGTATTCCTCCCCATATTCCCCATTTGTGTTTTAGGATCTCATTATTCCTAAATATCCAGTTCTTTCCTGAACCGCCTATGCTAATACCCACATGACCAAGACCAGCAGACCCTTCACAAGAACCTAATCCAGCCTCGCACGTCAAGATAAACCCATCAGCAATCATATTTTCAGAATCTATAAAGCCTAATCCGTAAAAGGAAATTAATTTAGGCGCTTCACCTGGATAAGCCATTAAAACAATAGGTCGAGAAACAGTTCCAGATACAAAGTTATGACGAGGAGTTTCAGTCCCTAAACTATAAGTAATATAATCTCCTCCTCTAAAAAGAACAATATCGCCATGTTGAATTTCTAAACTTTTAGCGCCATTAGCTCCGGCACGAACACAAACAGGAACATTATTTACCAAACCGCCTTCACATTTTATTTCTTCCCAAGTTCTGAAAGGAAAATTAACATTATTTATTTGTGCAGTTGCATCATTTCCATTTACTGGATCCACAATAAAAATATTATTTGCATTGTAGCCTCTTGTAATAAGAAAATCCCTTAAATTCTGTATATTTTGACTAGGATCTCCATATAATTGAATAACTGATTGAGGAGTATTAACCAATGAGTTAGTATCATCTGCATCAGGCATATTTCCATAAATATCTGAGCTAAATCTTCCGTATTGTCCTCCTGATTGAATTCCAACACCATATCCATCGCAATCTTCATCAATATACCATGCAGTAGTACACCCCTTTCCAATAGGATAAGAAGTAAATGATTGCAAAAGCACTCCTTCCTCTTCCTTGAAAACAATCATCAAAGAAGAAACCAATTCAACATCATTAAAATCAGTCTCAAAATAAATCTCTAACTCCTCGCCTTCAAAAATCTCATCAAACAAATAATCAAATCCAGAAGTCTCAAAATCAATTAAAGCGCGACCATTTTCAAAAGAACCTTCAAGAACAACCACCTTATCTCTAAAAAAAGTATCTTTCTCAAAAACTTCTACATCAAACTTCTGCTTATCACACCCCTCGCCATAAGCAACAATCTGAACATTTCCGCCAAATTCGACAGTTTTCTCACTCCAAGAAACACTTTTAATAACGCATTCAGAATCAGAGTCAGAGTCAGAGTCAGAATCTGAATTAGATTCAGAATCAGACAAATCGGAATTTTCAGAAGAACTTAAAGAATCAGAAGGGCTCGAAGAATCAGGGCTCAAAGAAGCCCCACCATTATTAAATAAAACAAAATTGCCTCCAGTTTTAAAGTCCTTCGCATCTTTTACAAATCCATCATCCGCCAGAATAGGATTTCCAGTAATAACATTATCGATTTTAATAAATAAATCTTTAGTTCCAAAAACATTAAAATAAAAAACTAAAGATAAAATCAAAGCTAAAGCAACAAAAACCCACACACGCCCCTTCATATCTTATTGATATAATTATACTTTATAAGGATTATTAAAACCATCCAAAAACACAACTTTATTAACTGCTAAAAAACTCAAATATATGTGTTAGACAAACTATCAAGCGCAATAAAGAAAGCAACAGACAAAATAGCGAACGCTATTTTCCTTGATAAAAATCTAGTAGATTCAGTAATAAAAGACCTCCAACGCTCATTAATCGAAGCAGATGTAAACGTCCAATTAGTCTTAAACATAACTCAAAAAATAAAAAAATCAGCTTTAGACGAAAGACTAAAGGGAATAGAAAAAAAAGAACATATAATCAAACTCTTGCACGACGAACTAAAAACCATTTTAGGAGAAAAAAGAGAATTAAAGTTAGACTCAAAAAATCAAAATAGATTTATGATGCTGGGTTTATACGGCGCAGGAAAAAGTACAACTGTAGGAAAACTAGCATTATACTACTCAAAAAGGGGAAGTAAAGTCTGCGCGATAGGTCTCGACGTCCACAGACCGGCAGCATCAACTCAATTAAAACAATTATGCGATAAAATAAATATAGCTTGTTTCATAAAACCGGAGCAAAAAGACCCAATAAAAATATGGAAAGAATATGAAAAAGAATTGGAAAAATATGACTTAATATTAATAGACACAGCAGGCCGAGATTCTCTAGATGAAGAATTAATAAAAGAAATAAAATCAATATCTAAAATAACAAAACCAACAGAAACATTTCTAGTTATTCCAGCAGACATAGGTCAGACAGCAAGAAAACAGGCAATAACTTTCAAAACTGCAGTAAATATTACAGGAGTAATAATCACAAGAATGGACTCAACTGCCAAAGCGGGAGGAGCTCTAACTTCTTGTTATGAAGCAAATGTTCCAGTAGTTTTCATAGGAACTGGAGAAAAATCAGCAGACTTAGAACCATTCAACCCAGAATCTTTCCTTTCAAGAATGCTTGACTTAGGCGATTTAGAGTCTTTAATGGAAAAAATAAAAACAGTAACAAATGAGCAAGAATTAAAAAAAACACAAAAAAACATCGAACAGGGCAAGTTAACATTAAGAGATGTTCAATCTCAATTAGAGTCTGTGGAATCCTTGGGGAGTATAGATAAAATAATGTCTATGATCCCAGGTTTAGGCAAAGTAAAAGATAAAATCCCTCAAGAAAAACTAGAACAACAGCAAAAAAAGATGAAAGGCTACAAACACGCAATAAATTCCATGACAAAAGAAGAAGTAGAAAACCCAGAAATAATGGAAAAAGAAACATCAAGACTTCAGAGAATCAGTAAGGGCTCAGGAGTTAGCACAACAGATATCAGAAACCTCATAAAACAATACAAAATGCTCAAGGAAATGATTCAATCAGGCAAATCATCTGAAAGCGACGTAATGGACCAAAAGACTTTAATGAAAATGGCAAAGAAATTTGGCAAAAAGGGTTTGAGAATTTAAAAAGTAAAATTTAAATACCAGTATAACTTCAAGTATAACATGGTAGAACTAAGAGTAAGACTAGGCTCAAAGGGACAAGTAGTAATCCCAAAGATACTTAGAGAAACGTATGGAATGTATCCAATGCAGGAAGTAATAATCTCTGAAAAAGACGAAGGAGTTATAATAAAAAAACCGGAATCAGATATTTTAGAATATTTTAAGAAAATAGCCAAGATTGCAACTGAAAAAAGAAAGGGTAAACCGTTTAAATATAATAAAAATGAATTCTATGAACAATATGAAAAACGCTTAAAGAGAGCAGGGCTATAAAATGTCTGAAGAAGTATATATAGACACAAATGTCTTTATTTATTCTATATTAGATGAAGATAAAATTGGGGATGCTGCAAGAAATATAATTAGTTTAATAAAAAAAGGATTTCATAAAGCGTATATTTCATTGCTTACAATAGATGAATTTATTTGGAAAGTGTATAAAGTTATTGGCAGAGAAGAAGCAGTAACAGCATCTGAAAAAATAAAAAACATGCCAAATATAGAATTAATCAATCTTGACAACACAACCTTAAACAAAATGTTAGAAATTTATAAATCAACTAACTTAGACCCAAGAGATTCAATACATTTAGCAGCAATGCAAAGTAAAGGAATAAAAACAATAATAAGCCAAGATTCAGACTTTGACAAAATCAAAGATATTAAAAGAATAGATTTCTCAAAATAAAATATGAAACAAACGATAATCGCAAGAGGAGCCGAAGCCACAATCACAAAAACAGGCAACACAATCATAAAAGAAAGAATAGAAAAATTATACCGCTATCCAGAACTAGACAAAAAAATTAGAAAACTAAGAACCAGAAGCGAAGCAAAAATTCTAGAAAAAGCAATAAAACTAATCCCAACACCTAAAGTAATCAGTTCAGACGAAATAAAAGCAGAAATACAAATGCAATACATAGAAGGCAAAAAACTTGCAGAAAACTTAGAAAAAACAAAATTCAAAGAAGTATGTGAAAAAATAGGTAATAATCTAGCAAAAATTCATGACAATAATATAATTCACGGAGACTTAACAACTTCAAACATGATTCTAAATGAAAAAGAAAACAAAGTATACTTCATAGACTATGGCTTAGGTTTCCAATCAAGCAGAGTAGAAGACAAAGCAGTTGACTTACACTTAATAAAACAAGCCCTAGAGGCCAAACACCCAACAATCTATGAAGAATCATTCAAAGCAGTAATCAAAAGTTACACAAAACAATCAAAGCAAGCAAAACAAACTTTAGCGCAGTTAGAAAAAGTAGAACGTAGAGGCAGATATAAAGCTCAATACTAAAAAGTTATTTCACTTTGTAAGTCTCAAGATCAACTCTTTCCATATCAATTAACTTCTTTTCTTCCAAGTCATAAAAAGAGTTTTGATAAATACTTTCATTCCATTCGAGTTTAAATGGATTTAATTGAAAAAGATAGACCATCGATTTAATAGGTCTTCCAGGATAACATAAAAGAATCCATTTCTGATTATTTTCAATATATTCATTTGGAAGTTTTACTTGATTTTTAGCAAGCAAATAGACCATTAACGATTCTTCTAAGAAAAAATTGACTTGGTTCTCTTTCATATCTCTACCGAAAGTTTGACAATCTTCTTCAAGATATTTTTGAAATTTACTATCTTTATCATAGATTTTCTTTAATTTTTCAAAAAGATAACTAAAGTCTTTAGTTCCAACATACAATTGGTTCCATACAAGATAGTTAAATGCGTGCTGAATCTGAAAATCAAGATTATTTTTCTCAACTAATTTCTGGACACTATTTCTGTGATTAATTATCTTATTCATAAAAGAGTTTTTTAGTTCAGGCGCAGGTTTATCACTATAAAGATAAAGAAAATCAGAATAAATAAAATTCAGACCTATCAGAGGTTTACTTACCTTTGAAGGAGAAAAATGACGGATATCTTCCAAACATTTTTCAGCACTTTGACGACCTGGAAGCTTATTCATTGATAATGCAAACAAAAGCAACCCCTTCTCGGCAGGTAATTTGTTTATATCAAAGAATTTGTTTTTTTCAAGACCCTTATCCTTAGCCATGATTATAATAGAAAATCTAAGTTTAAATAAATAGCCCCGCCCGGATCTCGTTAATCCACAGCGAGTCTCCGAGCCTGTTGAGGAGATTCGAGCAAGAGAGGAACGAGAAATATCGTTCGAATCCAAATAGCCCCACTCGGATTCGAACCGAGGTTTCGACCGCCAAAGGGTCGCGAACTTGACCACTATTCGATGGGGCTTTTTCATTCTCCGCAACGAGTCTCCGAGCCTGTTGAGGAGAGTCGAGCAAGAGAGGATGAAAATATCCACCAATAGACAAGAAAAACACTATTTAAAGAATTCTAAATCCATTATACCGTTTAAAAATCCACAAACCACCATCTTTAAAAATCTTCAGCTTTGGCTTTTTTAAAGCTGAATGAGTTAAAAAACTCCAAAAGGGTAGTTTTTTAAACCCATCCATCCAAAATCAAATATGATAGAAAAAGCAGACTGGGCAAAAATGAAACCATCAGACGTAGAAAAGATAATTGTAAATCTCGGAAAAGAAGGCATGCCTCTTGCAAAAATAGGCCTAATCTTAAGAGACCAACATGGAATCCCAAAAGCAAAGTTATTAGGTTTAAGAATAAAAAAAGTCCTAATAAAACACAAAATGCCTGCAGACCCTGAAAAAGACAACTTAATAAAGAAAATAGAAACCTTAAACAAACATTCTGAAAAGAACCATCATGACTACACTGCAATAAGAAAAGCAGTCATGTATTCAGCAATACTGAAAAAGAAAGAAAAAATTGCAAATCAATAATATTCACAAACAAATTAACTAAACGCAACATGAATAAAAGCAAACTAATAAAAATAAAATGTCCCCGATGCAGTAACCATCAAACAACTTACGGAAGAGCAACAACAATGGTCAAATGCAACAACTGTAACAAACTTCTTCTAAAACCTAAAGGAGGAAAAGCAAAAATAAAAGCTTTCATAAAACATGTCTTCCACTGATGAATTAAGAGAAAATGATGTAGTACTATGCGCTGTAACAAGAATAGAAAGCACAGGGGTCTTTGCAAAAATAGAAGAATATGATTGTGAAGGGGCAATTACACTATCGGAAATTTCTCCAGGTAGAATAAGAAATATAAGAGAATTCGTAAGCGTAGGAAAGAAAATAGTTTGTAAAGTCTTAAGAAAAAACAACGACCGAATTGAACTAAGTCTAAGAAGAGTTTCTGCAAAAGAAAGAGATAGTATTTTAGAGCATTATAAAAAAGAAAGAATATTTTCAAGCATCTTAAAATCTGTATTAAATGAAAAAACAGAAGAAACAATTGTTAAAATAAAACAAGACAAAGACATAGTAGAAGTTTTAGAAGAAATGAAACTAAATCCAGAAGTGCTTAAAAAATATCTAAATCAAAAAGAATTAGACAAATTAAAAGAAATACTTTCACAAAAAAAAGAATCTGAAAAAGAAGTGCAAAAAAAGATAACTCTTAAATCAGACGATGAAGATGGAATAATTCATATAAGAAAAATACTCGAAACAAAAGAAGCAGATATCTCTTATCTCGGCTCATCAAACTTCCTTATAAGAGTAAAAGGCAAAGAATACAAAACAGCCAACAATCAATTAGAAAAAGTTCTAGCAGAAATAAAAGAAAAAGCAAAAAAAGCGCATGCGCATTTAGAGATTAAATAAAATGATTTTAAAATATTATATAAACGAAAATAAAGAAAAAATATACACTTTAAAAGCAGAGCATAATAAAAAAGCAACAATAGAAGCTCATTACAAGTTCATCAAGTTCATCCAAGACCCTAATAAATAAAAAGAGAATAGTTAAATATCCAAGATTATTAGTTACTGAGTAAAATATGGTAAAGTTAGAATCCTTAACCAAACAAGAAGCAGAAAGACTCCAAGCAGAGGGAAAATTATTGGCAGAAGAAACACCTAAAACCGAAACAAGATGGTATAACTATGTCCCAATAATTAGGCTATTATCTCCTTCAGCAGATACGAGATATGAATGGGAAATATTTAAACTTGCAAAAAAACACAATGCAAATGCAGTATATGAAGAACCAGATAGAGATGGAGAACTGATAGGAGCAGAATTTCCATATAGACTCCGCTTTTTTATAAACTAATAAATCCATTAAACAAAAAATGAGCGACACATTACTCCGAGTAAATATATCAGCACACTTTAATGCAACATTTACTGATTTAGCAGAAGGACTGGAAAAATATATAAGGGGAAAAGATCTAAATGTCTTACCTAGAACAATTCCGACAGCAAGTAAACTTTTTGTTAATGCATATGAGTTCAATACCTACCACGGCAGATTACCAGAGCTACCCGAGAAATATCAAGAACTTAAAGCCAGAATAGCAGAAGTTGAAATAAGATCTAGCTCAAAACTAAGAGAGTTATATAAAAAAACAACAAGTCAAGAATTAAAAGATGAAAGAGAAATTGGAATAATGGCAGTAAAGTTCCTAGGATTACTAGAGAATCTAGCAACAAATGGAGCTAAAGAAAATAAAAAAGAAAGAGAAAAATATAAAATTTTATTGAAATTCAGCAGAGCATTAGTAGAAGACTCAGAAGGAGAAGTAAATCATAGATGTACGAATGAAGATGATGAATAATTAAAACAAACTTTTCTGTTCAATCTCTTTCTTAACAATCTCGATATCTTTTTCCCACTCACCAAGTAAACTCCTATTGTAAATTATAGCGGCAGGATGGAACAAAGGAATTAACTTAACATCCAAGCCATTAATCTTAATCATCTTAACTTTTCCATGTACTGTTGTTATCCCAGGTTGCATTTTCATATTATCAACATCATTTCCAGCTAAAAAGAACTTAGTAGCATAATTTCCTAGAGAACAAATAACCCTGGGATTAATAGCCTCAATCTGTTTCAGTAGCCAAGGAGTATGTGCTCTAATTTCCTCAACAGAAGGAGGCCTATTCTCAGGAGGACGATATTTCAAAATATTTGCAATATAAACATCATTCATACTAAGTCCAACTTTCTCAAGCAGTTTATCTAAATTCTTACCAGCAGCGCCAACAAAAGGGAGACCTTGTTCATCTTCATTAGCTCCTGGGCTTTCACCACAAAAGAAAATATTAGCATTTAGATTGCCTTTTCCAAATACAAGATTTTTAGCCCCTTCCTTTAAAGGTAAACTTGCTATTTTAGTCTCTTCTTCAAGCTGTTTTAATATTTTAATTTTGTCCATTGTTTTTGCATAAAACTTGTAAGTATTAAAAATGGATATTTTAAAATGAATCTTGCCATTGACTACAAGCCTTAAGCCAAAGCAACTGTGATTTTGTAAGATTGATAAAATCCAAAGAATCTATTGTTGCGCGAATAGATTTTCCTCCTTTTTGACAAAGAGCAACAATGTTTAAACCGACAAGTTCAAAACCCTTAAAGCAAACAATTTCTCCACCCAACATAGCCTCATGCACACCTTCAAATATCTCATCCATGCAAGTAATCCATCCACTAGCCACCTCCTCCTCTCCATTGGCATCAACAGTAGCAATTTCAATACATTCATCTACTGTTTTCATTGCATCGAAGGGTAGATTAAAAATATCTCTTTTTATTTTCATTTTTTAAGTTTAGAATGATAAATGTCATGAAAACAATCATCACACATCTCCTCGTGCCAATATAAGTTATGCTTGCCTATTGCATTTTTACATTTACTGCATTCAAAATCTTTAGACTCATTTGAATCTTCTTTAAAATATTTTAGTTTTTTTATAGTTTCAGGATCTTTCATATCAATACTTCGCATATACTCGCCATCGCTCCAAAGACCATCCTCATCTTCATCAAAATTTTCGCTGTCTATTTTAGCTAAAGCAACCTCACTAAGTGGAGACTCATAATCTAAATTATCTCCTTTTAAATTTTTTATTTTTTCATCATCAAAGCCATATTTTTTTGCTAATTTTTCATAAGATTCGTCAAATTCTTCCTTCTGTCCTTTGTTCAACAAGTGAAAAAAATTAGCTATCCATTCTAAATAAGCCCGTCTGTTTCCCATCCAAGTTCTATTGTCTATTGCCCATAAAATATGTTTAATCACCAGCAATAATTCGTGTTTTGTTATTTTTTTGTTAGTCTGAAGAGAAGCATTGATAATCATCATTAAATTATATTCTAAATCGCTTCTAAAAAAGTCAATATTCTTGTCCAAGTTATTTCTTATATTTCTTAGTGCTTTAACAATTTCAATATCTTTAAGTTTGAGATTAGTAAGACCATAATTAGCTATAAAGAACTCAATTGACCCTAAAAAATTAAGATATTTAACTTCTATGCCATAAATACTTTTCATCTCTTTTATTTTATCGTTATCTGGTAAGAGCAATTCTTTTATAGGAACAAATTTAATTTTATCCAACATATTTGCATCAAGTTTACTCATTTTAGCTCCTTATTTATTTTAGTTATATTAAAATTTTCAGGCTTCCAATCTCCAACCCACTCTTTTAACTCTTTAACATCTTCTCCCCAAGGGTCTTTGCCAGTTTCAAATATCTCTAAAAATCGTTCATATCCTCCAATCCCTCCACAATCTTCATGAGGGCCAGCTCGCTCACCCCCTAAACAAAAAGGAACTTCACCCACATGCTCAGGCAAATTATCAAGAATTTTCTCAACAACAAGATTGCACTCCCAACCATCTCCAAAATCATAAAGATAATTAAAATTCTGTTTTAAGCCCAGTAAATATCCAGATAATTTTATCTTTTTAGAATCTTTAATATCATATTCAGTGTCCTCATCAATCAATCCTATTTTAGTATTATTAATATCAAATTCATACAAATGATAATTCTTCCACCCCATTATAGTCTGAACAGTCTCATGCAACTTATGAAAGTTAATTGAATCACCAACTATAAACCTCCTCCAAATCTTTGGCTCAATTTCCTCTAATTCCATTTTTAATTGTAAAAATCCCATAAAATATATAATAATAAAGACTATTTAATAATTATCAATTCCTTCCAAAACTTACTCAATACCTCACATCCAGTAGAAGTAACCAAAACATCATCCTCTATCCTAATCCCATATTTACCAGAAACATAAACTCCAGGCTCAATAGTAACAACCATTCCTTCCTTAAATGAAATTTTAGTATCTTTAGAAACAAATGGTTTTTCATGAACTTCAATCCCTAAACCATGTCCTAAAGAATGAATCATCTCCCCAGTAAGTTTCTCAGATTCAACACTAACCTCTTTAATCAATGCACCCGACTTAACAAAGGAGATAGTCTTTAGCTGAGCACCAAGCAAATCATGATAAATTTTCTTATCAGAAACAGAAGGTTTCCCAACATAAAATGTTCTAGTAACATCAGAGCAATATCCTTTAAATGTAACTCCAAAATCAACGACACAAAAACCATTATTTATTTTTCCAGAAGAAACATGGTGAGGAACAGAAGCATTAGCGCCAGTTGCAACAATAGGCTCAAAAGCAATACCACAACCACGCTTACGAGCAGAATAAACCAAAAAGGCAACTGCCTCTTCTTCACTTTTAAAGTTATTAAAGTTTTTAACAAATTTATCAATTATTTCGTCAGTAATAGAACAAGCCTTGCGAATCAAATCAACCTCGTCAGAACGTTTAATCATTCGCATATCTTCCATAAATTCAGTTAAATCAATAAAATCGCAAGAAAGTTTCTCTTTCAAATTATTAAAATCTAAAACAGAAATATTTGCAAAATCAATACCAGCTTTCTTAACAGAAATTCCATTAGAACTCAAAACCTCAGACAACTTCTTCCCAGAAGAAACAGTAACGCCCTTAACTTTCTTAGCAAGACTCAAATCTCTAGAGGGCACATGTAACATCAACCTTCCATTAGCAAACACAACAAGAAAACCAGCTCCAACATACCCAGTCAAATAAAACAAATTAAGATTAACTTTCTCATATGTAGCAAAAATAGCGCAATCAAGTCCAAGCCTAGAAATCTCTGTCTGTAATAGTTTCACAACCATTTAAAAATTATTCCCATCCATCATAACTAGGTGCGCCGATAGCAAGTATTCCAATTATATCTTCCTGTTCCAGTTTTCTAACTAATTCGTGATTAGGATGACTAACTCGAACCTTAGAATATACTCTGCCTATTAAATAAAGAAGTCTCTCATATATAAAAGATAATCTTAGGTGTTCAGTTTCTTCTCCAAACATAGAATCTTGAACCATCAAATAAGAATCTAATCTTTTAGAATCAAGATTAGCAAGTAATTTAAGTAAATCCATGACTAAAAGAGATTAATAAAATATTTAAAACCTCCTATTTGAAGAACAATAATATTTAAAAAAGGCTTCAGTAATAAAAAGATATGATCGAAAAAACATTAATCTTGTTAAAGCACGATTCCATCTCAAGAAATCTAGTTGGAAAAATAATAACTCGTCTTGAGGAAATTGGACTAAAAATCGTAGCTTTAAAAATGATATGGCCAGACGAACACTTGGCAAAAAATCACTATTTCTTAGACGAAGAATGGGCTAAAGCAGTATATGAAAAAACAAAAGTAAGTTACGAAAAAGATAACAAACCATTTCCATATAAAAATCCGTTAGAATTCGGTTCTCAAATCCAATCATGGAACATGAACTTCTTAAGAGAAGGCCCAGTTATTGCAATGATAATGGAAGGACCTCATGCGATAGAAATAGTCAGAAAAGTAGTAGGCTCAACAGAACCAAAATCATCAGCGCCAGGAACAATCCGAGGAGACTTTGCAATGATAGAATCATACGCAATTGCAGACAAAAAGAACAGAGTTTTAAGAAACCTAATCCATGCATCAGACTCGGTAAAAAGCGCTGACCGCGAGATATCTTTGTGGTTTAACACAAAAGAAATTCACAATTACAAGAAAGACCTCGACAGACATTTCTAGAACTCTTTATTTACTTTGATTTCTTAAGTTAGTAAGTAATTAATTTCTATAAATTTTTCATTTTTCTCTTAACAAATAACGTTTCATTTGGGCAAATGCAATTTTCCTCATAGAAAATTTATTTTTTTCCTCTAAAGACATTTCTGAAAATGTTTTATTTTGTCCAACTGGGCTAAAAATAGAGTCCCATCCAAAACCCTCACTGCCTCTCGGAGATTCCACAATTTTCCCATCAACTCGTCCGGAAAAGATTAATGGTTTAACCCCATCATAAACACAAATACATGTCTCAGCATAAGCCTGTCGATCCTCAAAGCCGTTCAATAATTCACATATACCTTCATTTTTCATTGTCTTTAACATCCATCTTATAAGTGCACCGGGAAAATCATTTAAAGCACTGAAATATAATCCAGTATCTTCAACAATGACTGGCTTCTTTATTTTTTCATATGCTGAAATTGCTTTTTCAACTACGACATCTTTAACATTTATTGCCTGAATCTCAGATATATCTAGATTTATAGATTCAATATTAATTCCTAGAATCTCTCGTGCTTCTTTTAATTTATTCTCATTAGAAGTTACAAAATAATATTTGTTTATATCAACTAACACCATACAAGAAACCTTCATAAATGGCATATAAATCTTTCTACATTATCAGTTACATCTTAAATAAATTTTATCTAGATTTGCAGTTATAAAAAAGAATTAGATAAACACTTTTGAACTCACTTCCCAATTTTCTTAGAATAAATATCTCCTCTATAACCAGCTCTTAATACTAAAATAATCAATTTAATTTCTTCAATTCTATAAATAATTCTAAAATTATCGATGTGTAAACTTCTAAGCCCGTCTAACTTTCCAACAAGTTCATTACCCTTATGAGGATTCTCGGCAAGTTTTCTAATAAAATCTCTAATCTTAATTTGCTTATCCCTATCTAAAGATTTGATAAATCTTTCGGCAGGATATTCTACAATAATTTCATACATTATATCCCAAGCTCTTTTTCAAGTTGTTTAAGAGTCTTACCTCTGCCCCTATCATAATCTTCAAGAGCTTGAGCAATTTCACGCATAGCCTCTGGATCCGACATAATTTCAAGAGTTTCTACAACCGCTTCATTCTTGCTATAAGATTCAATTAAATTTTGCAAAAGTTCATTATAGCTTTCTCTATGATGCACCTTCAATCTATCAAGACCATCTTTCGTTTTTTCATCCAATTGTATTGTCGTAACCATAGCAAACTATAGAAGCCCATAGTATTTAAATATTTGCACAAATCAGACACTTTGAAAATAGTAAAACTTAAATTGTAAATAACATATAGTAATCGATGAAAAATAACGAAGATAATGAAATTATCTGGGATAAAATTTTAAGCGGAGAAAAAAGAATCTCAGATAAAGAAGCAAAAAAGTTACAAAAATATGTAAAAAAGATAAGAAAGGAAAATTGGGAAAGAAAAATAGCTAATTAAAAGTAGGCAATATGCATTAACATATCATTAATGGTAGCAAAGTGGGTAAAAGAGATAAGTTCAAATAACCCGAAAAACCTTGCTAAATTACAACAGGCGTGTAGTGTAGTGGATAGCACGAAACCTTGCGGAGGTTTTAACCTGGGTTCGACTCCCAGCACGCCTATAGCCCTAGTATAAACTGTGACAGAGGTTCGATTCCTCGTCGGGGCGTTATCCTTCAAAAACCATAGACTTACAAAATATACTATTATTAACATAAATACTTAAAAATAGATTGGTATTAATCCTACATGGTAGTTGAACAAGTGGTTATGCCTTATCGCGTGCATAGCAAAGATGAGATGGCTTATTTTAATCGGTTTTTCAATCAGCAACACAATAGAACCATATGGGACATAGAAAGGTTTTGGAGCCAAACAACAGAAGCTGCTGAAGATGTAGCTAAAAAAATAGTTGAAGCGGGTTTTTTACTTTCTACAAAAGTTCACGATATAGAATCATATCGTGGGTCTGTATATCATACGGGTCTTTATTCCCTCATTTTTCCTTGTGGAACACATAATGAATTATTACAAAAACCACTCACTAATTCTCCTGAATACACTAAATCCAATTTGGGAAAATTAGTTTATTGGGAAGATGGAGGTTTTAATGATGAACCAATCATAGTTCAATATGATTTGGATATTGATTCGTCACAAAATTTTGATGAGGTTGCTAGGTTAGAAAGATTTTTGAGAAAAAACAATCTGCCTTTTCAAGTCACTCCAAATTTAGATGAAATTCAAGAACTTATCCTTAAATCTAAAAGAGCCATTCAAAGAGCTGAACTTTATCAAACAGAGCGTAACAAAACATTCTAACATAGTTGACTAATGCAACACTATTTATAAATAGTCTAGATTAATATTGTTTTAATGGAAAACAAAGATAAGATATTAAGGTTTATTAAAAATCAAAAACTTATGGTAATATCAACACTTAATAAGAATAATTATCCTGAAAGTGCATTGGTCGGTTTTTCTGAAAATGCAGATTTAGAAGTTATCTTTGGAATATTTAATGATACAAGAAAATATCTTAACTTGGAAGGTAATAAAAATGTATCTCTCGTAATAGGGTTTGATATAAATGAGAAAATAACTATTCAATACGAAGGTATTGCCAATGAAGTTAAAGGAAAAGAGTTAGAACAATGCAAAAAGATACATATAGATAAATTAGAAAATGAAGAATATGTCAATAACTCAAAAGAAAAGATTTTCAAAATAATCCCAAAATGGATAAGATATTCAGACCTTTCAAAAGAACCAGAAGAAATATTTGAGATTTCTTTCTAAATAAATTAATGCAACAACCATCTATTCTTAACAAACTTCAAACCAGTCCACCACTTACCAAGACCTAAATGTTTACAAGTATGAACAAAAACAAAACCCAACATAACAAACGCATAAATCACATGTTCATCTATAAATGGATGATTGTCCGGCGTAATAAGCCCAAGATACATCAATAACATCATCAAAAATCCAGATAAACCACCAAGACGAATAAGAATTCCAAAAGTCAAAGTAAATCCAACAAAAAGTAATCCGAGCATAAACAACCAAGAAACAACAGCAGAAGAAGCAATAGAATTATAAAACTCTGCAAAAGGACCGTGAACTCCATAAGTCAAAAATCCAAAAGTAGGCGAGCCACCATTAATCCAAGCCTTCTCACACATATAAGTCACAACGCCAGTTTCCTTATTCAAACAAGTAGCAAAACCCAATCCAAACAATTTATCAAAAAATGCCCATAAAAATATCAACCCCATCAAAACACGTAAAACAGCCCAGAAATAATGTCTGAAAGTCAAAGGATGCTCATCACGAACCATAAATGATACAAGCATCCACAATATAAAAACCTATTCAAAAGTTAAAAATGAAACATTTAACAACATTTATTACATAATAACCTCAATAAAAAGAAGGTTTTGCCTTGATAAACAAAATTAAATCGTTCATAAAGAAATTTGAACATTATTTATTAAATTTATTATTAATCTGGCTCGCATTTTTATTTTACAATAACACGAATTACTATTCTAATTTTCTAAGCTCTCAAACAATAAAAACCATCTTTATCCTTGCAACTTCATACACTTTATTTGGTCTTATTTATTATATAATAATCCCATCTGAAAAAATAAAAGAATCAAAGGGTTCAATAATATTCAAAGCACTTGCAAGAATTTCAAAAAACGCAGTGCATTATATAAAAAACTTCAACTCCCCATATAAAAAACCATTGAGAATGGAGCATCACGAGAAGACTGCAATTCTATTTCTTATAGTAAAAATATTTTTCCTCCCGCTAATGCTTAATTTCTTCTATGAAAATCTGAATTATATTAAAGAAAACATATCCATCTTCAAAGACCCAATATCACTTCTTTCAATAAATGCATTTAACACAATCCTATTTCCAGTTCTTGTGGGAATGGTCTTTTTAATAGATACTCTATGGTTCTCATTCGGATATTCTTTCGAAGCAGGATTCCTAAAAAACAAAATAAAATCAGTAGAACCAACAATAATCGGATGGATAGTCACATTAATCTGCTATCCCCCATTTAATAGCATTTTCAACAATTATGTAGACTGGTATGCAAACGACAACATAGAACTATCCACACTAAACCTAACTTTCATAATAAGACTACTCTTAATATTTTTCTTATTTGTATATTTATCTGCAACATTGGCACTAGGAACAAAATGCTCCAATCTCACAAACAGAGGCATAGTTACAAGAGGTCCTTATTCAATAATAAGACATCCCGCATATATTTCTAAAAATCTTTTCTGGTGGGTAACTATAATTCCAATAATCTCTTGGCCAGCAGTATTAAGCGCGTCTGCCTGGTCTTTTATATATTATATCCGAGCAGTAACGGAAGAAAAACACCTTCTCAAAGACCCTGAATATGTAGAATATTGTAGAAAAGTAAAATATAGATTTATTCCTTTTGTGATATAATTTTATTATTCACTCGCAGGCTCATCTTTCAATCCAGTTTGAGTCACAAAAAAAGCCGCTTCATTATCAGGCAAATCTGGAGAGTCAACCATCTTAGCAACACGACTTCCCTGTTTCCCGCGTCGTAAATAAATTCTTACTTTGGCTGCATGTCCAACAATATGCCCTCCAACATGAGTGGTAGGATCCCCAAACATCATAGCAGGATTAGCCATTACCTGATTAGTAACATAGACTGCAAATCCCCTCTGCTCAGCAAGACGAGTAAGAGTATGAAGATACTTATTCAATTTCTGCTGTCTGTCAGCAAGCTGTCCTCGACCAGTAAATTCAGCCCTAAAATGAGCAGTCAAAGAGTCGACAATCAAAAGTTTTATCGGCTCTCCATCTTTTATTAATTCAGCAACTTTATCAAGCAATAAAATCTGATGGTCTGCATTAAAAGCGCGAGCAACCATTATATTCTTCAACACTTTATCAGCAGAAGCCCCCAAACCTTCTGCGATTTGTTTTATTCTTTGAGGAGAAAAAGTCCCTTCAGTATCTATAAAAACAGCCTTTCCATTAACACCCCCTTGTTCAACAGGCAATTGCGTATTCACAGCTAAAGCAAAACCAAGCTGCGAATTATGCATCATAGTAGGCATATTTCCACCAACAAAAGAATGTCCTTCAGGAACAACAAAATCATAAACAAAATCATTGTAATCTACTACATCAATTGACTCAACAGAGTCCCACTTAAACATATTTATTTCAGATAATATTTCTAGAGTCAGACAAATTTTGTCAACTCGACTTTTTAATTCATTAAGAATTAGACTCTTTAGTAACTCAGATTTATTAGAAGGAATAGAACGAGAATAGTAGTTTTGCATTGTCTTTTTCTTGACATTCATATTTGCAGCTAATGCGTTAAATGCAAATGGAAGTTTAGAATATGCTTGCCTTAGCAAATCTAAGGACAATTCACTAGATTCTAACTTTCTAATTACTTCAACTAATTCATCTTTAGATTTATAAAAAATGTCTTCTATAGAATTGAAAGTTATTTCATTAATTATGTTGCTGTGTGAGCTGTTTGTCAGATTTTTATAAGCAGTATTATTTAAATTTCTTTTACCAATAAACTTCCTCAAACTGCCCCTATTTCCACCAATGCTTTGTTTATACAAATTTGAAATAAAAGATACTATAGAACGAGGATAACCATAGATGCTATTTTGAATATTGCAATCAAATTTTTTCAGTTTCATTTTTATATCTTTAAGTTTTTTCCCATCTTCTCCGCAAATTCGCACCACTTTGAAAATTTCCCTCTTTTCTCCTGCAACCCTTTCCCTTATACTTGCGCTTATCCCAAGACGAAGTAAAAGATATGTAAGTTGAACAGCTAGTTTACTGCTCTTCGTAGTGGCTGAAATATCATCAGTCGAAACTTCAGCGTCTCCATCAAAATATCCTCCAAGAAAAGATGAAATTACATCGGGACGAGATAAAAAGATCCCTTCAGGAATAAACTTGCTGGCAGAGTTAGATTTATCTAGTCCATCCATTATAACGCGAGTATTATTTCTAAATAATATTCTATATGAGTCAAGCCTATTTTCTAAGACTCTTTTTTCAACAGTAGGAACATATCCAAATTTTTTACTAATATAATCACAAACCCAATCAACTACTGATTCTTCAGTAATTGTAATAGAAAAAGGGTTACTAGTTCCTTCGGCTGCAAATAATCCTAAAAAGTAGGCATCGTCTTCATCATATAAACTTTCAGTAATTAAATTAATTTCACGTGGAGAAGCAACTAAATCGCCCACCTTTAAATTCTTAACTTTATTCCAAGAAACTCCGCCCTCAAAACTCAGCAATTGATGCTCACCAGTAACTTTCAATATTCTTCCCCTTTTAGTTTTTACAAGAAACAGTTTTTGCACTTTCTCTTTATATAAGTGGCTAGCTTTAGTAATTTTAAAATTCCCATTCTGCCATGCAAGAACTTTTACAGTATTAAGAGGAATGGTAAACCCATTTTCAAACTCTTCCTCCCCGGTAGCATTTTTATATTTCTCATAAGTCTGTTCTATATTCTCAACATGCATCCTAGTATCGTTAAAATATGAAATCATTGTGTCTTTACTAATACATTTGCCCGAACCAAAAGCCCCATAAGCTTCTGTCATCGCCCCTACCTCAACACCTCGTCCCCCAAGAAGAGCATCTAAATTCTTGCTTCCAGTTGTAATATAACCAATAGACTCTCTTTTTTTAGCAAACTCAGCCCCATCCATAAATCCAAGTTTCATCATCGAACGAGCAGCCTGAATCGCCTTGCGAGCAACAGCTTCTCCAATTCCAGCCAGTTCAGAAAGTGTAGGTGGAGACATCACAGCCATGCCCATCAAATCATAAATTCCAGCAGCCTCAAGCTTGGCAGCAATTCCAGGACCTATCCCAGGAATGCTAGTAAGGCCAAGTTCCACCCCATCATCTTCACCCTTTTCATCTTTATCAGATTTATCTTCTTTTTCCTTCACCATCAAGTCTAAACATTTCAAGCAGTATATAAAGATTTTAGCACTCAAGAATAAACATATATTAAATCTTCACAAAATCAAAAAACAAACCAAAGCATAACAAAATCAGCAACTACAAAACAATAAAATAAAATATTCTCAAATGCTCCTCCTGTCTTAACACTTCCTTTAGAAACATATCTCAAAGGCCAAAACGGCTTTATCCCTTCAACAGTCCACGAATCTGCTATCAAATGAGTTCCATAAGCTAAAAAGAAAGGAAATGCTGTAATTGGAAAAAACCAAGCAAGTAAAAATGTAATTATGAAACAAAATGTAAAACTATGAAAAAACCCTCTCTTCCTCGCGCGAGTAGCTCCAATAATCCCAACACCCTTAAAAGAAACAAATCTATCCGCATTAGGTAACAAAATAGCCATTAAAAATACAAAAACATAAGTCCAAACATGCGCAACACGAGGTAAAAAAAACAACATAAAAAACACACCTATTGCAATATGAGTCTTATTTAACATAAAGAACCAAGTTAAACCTAAATTTTAAACCTTCGTTTCCAATTCTTTGACTAAATTTTCAACAACAAAATCCTCTATGCCTCGAACAGAAAACTCCAAGGAATTGCTAAACGAATTCATTCTAAAGTTTCCAGTAAATACCTTTTCCTCTCCAATAAGTTCAGCGCGCTTAGCATTCAAAACCTCTAAAGAAAAAAGCCCAGCATCATCAACATCGAGTATTTTTTTAATATTCTCTCCAAACAAAACAGAACGCATAGTCGCAGTCCCGTCATCTAAAACAACATTCAACAAAACTCCCTTCTCACCTACATTCTTTTTAGAATCAAAAAATCTGGGCTCAAAAGTCTGAACAACAAATGCCCTCGCCTTAATCATATTTCCTTCAACCGCATCAACAAAAGTTCCAAAAGCAAGAGGAGCACTCTCTCTAACAGAATCTAATTTAGTATCACTTATTTTTATATCTGAAAACGCAGACAAATGCATCTCATCATTCTTCACACTCGCGCCACGAATCTCAATCACGCTTCCCTGCATCAAAGTTCCATTTTCAACAAGAGCAACATGATTAGAGTCCCACAAAACAACCCTGACATTAGAAGTCTCATCACCCAACATAAAACTGGCAAATTTCCCAGAACGACCATTCTTAGAAAACTCCTTCACAGGATAAAGCCGAGTAATCTTCCCAATAACATTAGCCCTCCTAAGCCCATTGGACAACTCCTTAACCTTAACAACCTCATTTTCAAAACTAATTCCAAGTTCAGCAGCCACAATCTGCGCAGCCCCCTCGCGAGAAATCAATCCAGACAATTTAGATTTCTTAGCCTCAACCTTCCCTTCAATTTCGGAAGAAGGCAATCCAGAGTACCGAGATATTTTATCAACAAGAGTAGAATAATTATCCATAAACCAACAACAAATCCAAGCTTTAAAAGAATACCGCTAATTCACAATAGGTATCAATATTTGGAAGAATAACAATAATTAATCAAAGAGAGATATAAAATCAAGCCCCGCCATAACCCAATTTCATTTCACACTTAACAGGCACAAAGGCAGTGTTAATAATTGGTGCACCAGTTTTTGGATCTATTTTCCCACTATCATATTCAACAATTAAATCACAGGCTGCAGTCACAGGACATTGTACAATACTACCCGTAATACCAAGGCACTTATTACTATTAGCTATCCTTATCACATTTCCAATATCTCCATCAGGAAATTTATATGAATCTCCAACATCATAAGGACACAAACATCTCAAAGCACCAACAGCAGACTCAGTATCATCAGGAGCCAAATCCACAGAAACCTTAAAATCATAATAAATACCAAACACGACAACAAGAACAATAACTAATAAAATAATCGAATCCAAATCAACTCTTTTCATACAAACAGAGAGAGACATTTATATACTTTATTATAGAAAAAACACTTCCAAAAAACAATTAGTAACCTTTAAAAAACTCCTTTCACAGAAAAAACTATGGCAAGCACAATAATCGTAATGATCAAGATAATGCCCGAATCTGTGAGCACTAATCTTAAACAAATAGAAGAGCAAGTAAAAATTAAAATGGAACATGAAGGCGGAAGAAGCATCACATTCGAAGAAAAAGAAATAGCTTTCGGTCTTAAGTCAATAACTCTAAAGATGGCATTTCCAGAAGAAAAAGGAACAGACCTAATAGAAAAACTAATTCACGAAGTCCCTGAAGTATCGTCAGTAACTATAGAAGACTACCGAAGAGCCTTCGGATAAAATGGGTCTTGTAGATAAATTACAAGAATTAAATGTAGTTCCAAATTTTATAATTGACGGAATTTTTGAACATAAAGGAAGAAAATATGCCATATTAGATATATATGAAAGAGATAGTAAAATAAGTTTTTGTATAAAATATTTAGACGGAAAAGAACCAATTAGAGGATTTGTAAGCCTAGCACAATTAATTAAACATAAATATAAGGGAAAATACTAATAGTTAAGGCTGGTTTAATAAAATGACACTAACAAAAGAACAAATTGAAGAATTAAAGAAACAACTACATAGTCAGATAAAGAAAATGCCAGAAAACGAAAAAAAAGAAGCAGAAGCTCAAATAGAAAATTTATCTGACGAAGCAATAGAAAGTATGTTAGAACAACAGAAAAGCTCTCAAAAACCAATTTTTAGAGAAATAATTTCAGGAAACATCCCCAGCAAAAAAATAGACGAGAACCCGAGTGCAGTTGCAGTTCTAGAAATAAAACCTATCTCAAAAGGACATGTAATAATCATTCCAAAAGAGAAAATGCTAAATATAGACAAAATTCCAACAGAAATCTCTCTATTGATAGACAAAGTATCAAAAAACATTGTAGAAAAGCTAAAAGCAAAAAACATGAAAGTTGCCCCAGAATCAAAATTCGGAGAAGTAATAGTAAACCTTATTCCAATTTATGACAAAGAACTTTCATTGGAAAGCGAAAGGTCAAGTCCATCAGAAGAAGAATTAGACAGTTTAGAAAAAGAACTAAAAAAGGAAGTCAAAAAAGAAGAACCGAAAGAAATCAAAGAAGAGAAAAAAGAGCCAATCAAAAAATTTCCAAAAAGAATTCCTTAAAACACAACATAAAAAAAGAAAAACAATAAAGCCAACAAGAAAGAAGGCGCAAACGGAATTCCATTCTTAACTAAAACTTTCTTCCCATATCTGCGAAGAAGCAAAATCTGCTCATAAGTCAGCCCGGCAAAATTCTTTCTAATAATCTTACCATTAATCTTTACATCCTGCTCAAGCCAATCTCCTTCAGTAAGTTCAAGAGGAGAAACAAATTTAATCATACAAGACTTCTCCACAGATTTAACATAAACAAAAAGCAAAGGCATCAAAAATACAAAAATAGCAAAAAACAAACTATTCAGATAACTCACAAAAGGAAAAAAAGAATAAAATAAAATGGCAAATAAAAGAGATAAAATAAAATAAAACTTAACTTTATGAAAATGCTCAAAAAATGATTTTCTAAAAGACGAGTAATTTTTACCAACCAAAAACAAACTGTAAATCAAAGTGTAAACCACTCCAAAAGCAAACAACGTAAGAACAAACCCCAACCCATAATAAATATAGTCATAAAAAGAGTAATATGGAAATATTCCTCCTATTCCAAAAAGAAGCTTGGCATCTCCCCCGGCAAATACTTTAGAATAATAAAACAAATAACCCAAACCAGTAAATAGAACAATCCCAATTAAACCATAAAAGAAAAACATAACATCGTCAGAGTATATTGAATAAAAAGCCCTATAAGCAAGAACAAAACCAATAAGAGAAAATGTAACCCAATTAGATATTTCTCTTGTCCTCAAGTCTTGAACAACTGCAAAAAGCACGGCAAAGAAAGCCAAAAAATACATAAACAAATATTCGCTCATAATAATACTAAAAAGAACATGTTTATTAATATTAGTTATTCAATAATTACATGCGTAAAGAGGAAATACATCGTTATCTGCCGATAATTATCCTATTAGCTCTAGTCGCCATATCAATTTTTATAATAAAATCTTACATCGTAGCATTGATAGGAGCATTCATTCTTGCATACATTTTATATCCAATCCATAAAAAACTAGAAAAGAAAATGCCAAGCTCACTTTCAGCATTAATAACTCTAATTGGAGCCATAGCAATAATATTGCTTCCAATCATATTAATAATAAAAGAAATAGTACAACAAATATCTCTAGCAATCCAAAACGGAGCAATATCCGAATTAGTGACAAAAATAGAGTCTTTAGAAATAATAAAAAAATACGGACTAAATTTAACAGATTTAACAAATAAATTTGCAGAAATAGGAGTAAAAACTCTGTCTGAAATAACTATTTCAGTAGCCACATCGATAGTAACTCTATTCGTAATGGGTTTCACAATATACTACCTTCTATTAAATTGGCCAATAATGAGAACCCAAATAAAAAAATACATCCCATTCAACAACAAAGACAAATTAATTTCAGACATAGCAGGCACAACTAAAAAAATAGTTCATGGCACATTATTAATTGCAATAATAGAATCAATAATCGCAGGAATTGGATTCAAATTAGCGGGAATAGACTTCTACTTAATTCTAGCCACACTAATAGGACTATTCGCATTCATTCCAGGCGGTCCAGGAATCGTCTGGGTACCAGCATTAATTATTAAAGCTCTTCAAGGAAACTATTTCCAAGCAGGAATAATATTGGCATTCGGCCTATTTATCTCATTATATTTAGACGTAATTCTAAGAACAAGAATTGCAGGAAAAGATTCAAGAGTCCATCCAGTAATAGTCCTCTTAGGAATTTTAGGAGGAACCCCAATCATGGGAATCGCAGGCATAGTCGTAGGCCCTCTTCTCTTAAGCTACACCTTAGAAATCCTAGAAGAAGTTCTTAATGAGCATTAAAAAAATCAACTATCAACAGATTTAGTAATCTCGCGAGTCCTAAACTGCCCACCTCTCTTATACTTATTATGCCCTCTCTGTTTGCGCTTATCATTCTTACTCTTGCGCTTCCCCCCAAAATATCCATATGAATCATCTGACATAAAAATGCAAAGCAAAATATCTATAAAAACCTAACTACAAAAAATTATATTACAATAAATAACTAGTATTAATTACTTGACTTTTTTATAAAAATTAGTCACTACAACTAATTTTCCAATGTTTAGACGATAAATCTAAAAATATAGAAAGATTTATATAGCTAGTAGTGTTTATATAAACACTACAATGGTATTC
>Ga0209542_10003591_pt1 | contig 33040 bp, 33 predicted proteins | sample RifCSPhighO2_01_FD_184028 | JGI IMG/M metagenome (GOLD analysis project Ga0209542, IMG submission 184028) | Soil microbial communities from Rifle, Colorado - Rifle CSP2_plank highO2_0.1 (SPAdes) (version 2) | ecosystem: Environmental > Terrestrial > Deep subsurface > Rock core/Sediment ... | reverse complement strand
AAATGACAATACTGCGCCGGTAATAACTCCGTGGAGACAAGGACTGACTCAAGGATATAAGTATGATATTGTTAGTGGAAATACTAATTCAAATAAAGCTGTATTGAGAACGCAAAACAGCGAGTGTATACCTGAATTCGCCCCGATAACTATCAGCTTAAACACTGACGAGTATGCGCAGTGCGCCTACTCAAATGAGCCAGTGGCTTCTACAGACTTGAGCGAATATACAGAATACTTCAACGAAGAAGAAAGCTTTACAACAAACCACAATCTTACAATTGATATACCAAGCGCAAGAGCAATGGCTTATGAGATACTTGGCAATCTGCAAAGTACCAACAGAGTCAGCATAGCGCAGTTAGAGCAGCAGATAAATGAGCAGTACAACAATATCAATTACTTCGTGAGATGCCAGGACAGGGCAGGAAATCCCAACCCAGAAGAATTTGTAATAAATACCTGCGTAAAACCTTCTCCTGATATAATGCCTCCTGCAATAAGCATGGAATCTCCGGCAAGCGGAAGGAGTGTGGCTTATGGACAATCAACTCTCAATGTGACATTTTATTTAAACGAGCCGGCAGAATGCCGCTGGAGTAATGCTGCCGGAAAGAATTACAGCAGCATGGAAAATAATATGACTTGCAGGACTAAAGTTGCAGATGTAGGATCATTCGGATGGGAATGCAGGACTACATTTACAGGATTAAATAACAGCGATAAAGAGCTCTATGTAAAGTGCCTTGACCAGCCATGGTTGAAAGGAACTGAAAAGGAAAATGAGAGAAAGGCGATGACTGAAGATTTCATTTACAGCATTAAGGCAACTAAAAATGTTTTAAAGATTGATGAAGTGACTCCTTTAAATAACTCAGTAATACTTGGAGGAAAGGAGCCATTCACTTTAACATCAACAATAAAAACTTCCGGAGGAGTTGACAATGGGAAAGCTCAATGCGAGTATAGTTTCAGCCAGAGTTCTGTCAGCGATGGAGCTTACGCTGACGACTATTTCAATACTTTCTCATCATCTCATTCTAATACATGGGATTTGATGATGAGAGGAAATTACACCCTGTATTTGCAATGCATTGATAGCGTTGGAAACACCGCAACTTCTCAAACATCGTTCACTCTTGAGTTGGATACTAGAGCGCCAGTAGTTACTAGGGCTTTTAATGCTGCCGGAAGCCTTACAATAATGACTGATGAAGACAGCGAGTGTGCTTATGCAACGAGCGCGAGCACAGCAGATACATGCGACTTCATATTCAACAGCGCCAATGCAACGAGAATGCTTGGTGTAAATAAGGCGCACACAACAGAATGGGTAAAGGAAAGAACTTATTTTGTCCGCTGCATTGATAAATACCAGAATCCGGCAACAGGATGCAGTATAATTGTGAAGGTGTATTAGACAGCGCGTGCCTTCACAATTATATTATCATCAAGAATACTTTTACTGCCAATAATCTGCTAATGAGGATTGATAAGTTAGTTATAGTCATAATAGATATAGTGAAAGACATAATTAATTGAACAAAATAGCATGTCTTTCCCTTGATAGTCAATAACTGACTGTTCAACTATTGAAGTCCTTGACTATAATAAGGTGATTAAGTAATATTAGCACCAGATTTTAATTAGACCACCAATAATAGCCTTTATAGATGCTGTAAAAGAGGATTTTAGATATTAATTAATGTCTGACAATTATTTGTAAGCTAATTTGTCTTTATAGGTTATATTAGCAGATTATTTGGTGACTTAGTAATTTATTTTGGTCCGGAAAACGGCTAATCACCATGATTATATCGGAGATATTATCTTATGCTATAATTATCAGAAATTATTTTACAATTACTTCACAGAAAATCCCTTTCCTCTTCCCCTGACCTTTATAACATTAACCTTGCTTCCGCAGTCTCCGAGAGAGTTGCATTGGTTTTCTTTTCCTTTAATCCAGCTGTCGTCAAGGCACTCACAGTTCTTAATACACTTCTCTCCTCCGAGAAGGCCGCTCTCAAACTCAACGACGCAGACTTCATTTGCCTGCCTGCATACTTTATTTGACTTTTCTGCATCGTCCCAGAATTTAAGCCCGGGAGAGATTGAAGGAATGCAGCTGCCGCTTTCACCAGTCCCGCTACTGCTGCTGCCTCCAGAGAGCCAATTGCAGTCTCTTACATCCTCATCCTCGCAAGAACCCTTTGCTCTTTGCTTTGAGCAGTCCTGCCAGCGATTGACTCTGCAGCCAGCCTGCGAGAAAACGCCGCTTTGGGTTTCAATATTGTCTTCAACGCATATCTCCTGCCTGAAGTCTGCGCATGGCTCAACTATTTCCTCTCCTGCTATGCAGACATGGCGATAATGCCTGCTTCCAACGCTTTCTTCATCTGCTTTATTATTATCATTGATGCACCACGACTCGCCGTGCTTGTAATCATTTCCATTGAAAGTATCCTTGCAATCTAAATCCTGGCATATGTAATTCCCATAAGTTGGTTTGACTTTTGAAGTTGTTGAGCGGTAATCCTTTGCAATGCTTCCTGCAATGTACTGGCAGTTCCCGCAGCTTGGGGAATTAGCATTGCCTTCAGGGTCGTCAGGAGCACAGCTATCAGCTTTTGAAACTACTTTTCTCCAGTAAGACTTATCATTGACTTTTGAAGCGTCGTAAATATTTGCAGGATTGCCGCATGAATCAACGAAGTAAACTTCATCTTTATTTGCGATAGTTGTTGTCTTGGTTGTAGGGCCACAATTAGTTGCCAAGTCATCTGCTGAGCATAAAAAGTCCTTGAAGAAGCCCGATTCTTTGATTTTAGTGCACTCGCTTCTTGTAGTGAACTTGCACGTCTTTGTGAAATCCACTTCATAAACGCATGCTCCTTCGTCCTTGGCTTCGGTCAGGGCAATGCATGCTGTCTCTGTAATGACATTCTTTCTGAAGTCTGTTTCTAATCCATAGAATGATGATAATTTCTTGCATCGTGTTAATGTTGTTAGAGAGGCCTGGTCTCCAAGAACACAGCAGCCACTCTGGCATTGAGGAACTTCGTCCGGAGCGCCTTCAGTCCATACTCCTCCGCTCTCCTGACATGCTTTCTGGGAGGTTTTTTCAGCGCATGTTCCTTCAGTGGAATCATAGCATGTTCCTAATCTGCAGAAGGAAGTTGCGTCGCATGACGACGGAGTGCTTGAATAAGAAGCATCACAATTGCCTGGCAATGTATTTTGACACCATGCTCCCGCTTTTGTCTTTTCGCAGCATACAGTTGCTTCTGCTGTTGAGACGGCGGCATTTACAATTGATACAGCAGAGAGAGCAATCAGATAAACTGATAAGATAATTAATGCTAAAACTCCCAGGCTACTCACAATATTCTTATAGCTTAAGGTGTTATTATCTATGTGATTACTTATTTGGTTCTTCATGGCAATATTATCTTACTCATTTTATTTTTCATAGCAATATAATTTTTACAAAATTTGTTGTTTTTCATTTTACTCCTCCACCACAATTATCATAATTTTATTAGCTAACATTTTATAAAATCTTATCATTCTCCAACTCTTTCATTTACAGCGAAGCCGGGAGGCCATGAGATGCTTCGCGAAGCAAATATGAATTTCTCATTAGTGCTTCGGCTGCTCAGGATATAAATCTTGCTGCCTTCGCTTTGCTTTAGCTTTTCAAGGCGCAGGTCAGGATATGAAAACATGAATGTTAAAATATCAAAGTCTCCGTAGCGGGCTTCCCAATTAAGGATGTAAACAGCAGACATAATAAGTTCGTAGAGCTTGCTTCTTCTGGAAATGGTAAAGTGTGAAAAGCTTTGGGATGCGTCTCCTTTAGTAAAGACAATTGGCGTTGAGATAATGAAATCTGCTTTATCCAAAGACAGGTTAGTAATAAAATCAACGCGGTTGTCTGAATTAACCGAATAACCTTTTGAGGTCATATCCTCTTTTAATGAATCAATGCAGACTTTGGCCTGGCTTTTCAGGAGGCTGTTGAGTTCTCTCTCAATGGACTGCTTCAATAATGGCTGCTGAACAACGCAGGTTTTATAGTATTCATTGGTATAGCAGAGGTATTCTATTTTTTCCCCGTTATAATTAATGAAGTTCTTCTGAGCTGCAGTGCCTCCGTGGAGAAAGACATCGTTTACTGCGCTGTCAATAGGAGTATTCATGCATGATTCTATGAATGATTGGGGGGTTGTTTCAACTGTAATGCTCTTTATATCATTCCAGAAATAAGCGAGAAGAGCAATCATTGCAATTATAACAAGAGCAATAATTATGAAGAGAGTAACCTGGCCTCTTTTGTCATGCTTATATTGGCTAATAAACATATTTAATGATACCAGAAATTGTTTATAAATGTTTATTCATGAGATAATAAATAATGGAAATTAAGAAGGCACTGGCGTTGTTATTCCTAGCAGCTTTAAGCACAAGAGAGGCAGGGGAATCAGGAGAGATTTACTCTTATCACTCGCGGAACGCGGAAGTGCGGAACGCGGAAGCAAGGAAAATGCTTGAAGCAAGGGAAGAATATGATTACTTGTATGGAAAGAGAAAGGAATTTCTTGAGAAGGCGCTTCTGGATGGATACTTAGACGATAATGAAATAAAAGAGTACTCCAGAATAAATAAAGAATATGGAGAATCATTAGCTAATTACTCTGCTGCTGTTGAAGGCTTTGCGGAGACTTTTTCAGCGGGCGATAGAGAGACAATCTTAGGTTTTATGAAGAATCCTCTGGAAAGGGAATTGGAATCGTTATCTTCCAGAGAAGAAATGCTTAAATAGTCAATGAGCGTCGCTGTTTCATGCCTAAAAACCTTAGACAAAGGCTGGTCGGAGGAGTAGCTTCGGTTTCTTTAGGATTAGCCGGCTTGCTTGGAGTGGGAATGATGAGCGGGGGATGTGAGACTCCCGGAGGAGCAATGTTCATGAGCGTTCTTGGAGCTGCTTCAATGGCTAAGGGCGGAACACCAAAACAGATGGCGTTGGCTTCAGCGTCCAGAGCTCTTGGAGATGTCTCATTAGCAAGATTAAATGCCCAGGGGCAGGCAGAAGCGACTGAAAGAGCTGGGCAGAACATTGCAGAAGCATTAAGAAGCAGTCAGGGGTATGTAGGGCAACAGGCAGCAATTGCGCAACCAGAGCCTCTTGTAAATGAAAATAACTCATTTACATTCTTATGGAGAGATTACAATAATAATTTCGTTGTAGAGTCCGGAGAAGTTAATAGGCAGGATACATTCAAATTGTCTGATTTGTCTAACAGAGCTAATCACTACCTGGGGTTTCAGGCAGCATTTAACAGAAGCTTTGACGGCAAGACAATAACAAGAAAGGTCCAGGATGCTTCTGGAAAGATTATTGAGACTGTTAATGAAGCTATTACTACAATTGATGATTCTGGAGTGAGACAGCCCTATTGCGAATCCATAACAGTAATTAATCCGGGCCTCCTAAAGAATACAGGAATTAAGAGCAGCGGGAACAAAGAAGTATTCTTATGCATTTATGAATCAGAAGGCAAAGAGGTATATAGAAAGAGTTTTGTAATAGATTTTTCGGAATAAAGATGATACAAAAAAGCCTTGCCAGCATAGTTTTAACAGGAATAGGATTGTCAAGCATAGCAGGATGTGAATCTTTTTTTCTTACTATGGCACCACCAGTTCTTATAGTCCCGGAAGAAATTCAAAATGATTATAGAATACAGACAGATGCTTTTTTAGTGGGAAATCTTCAACCAACTGGCGTATTTGCGACAACAAGCGATGTCCCTGAAAAGACTTTCAGAAGCAAGAGCATACTGGAAAAACAAAGAGAAATTTCTCAGCAGAGATGGGAAATGGATAAAACGCTGATAACTTTTAAAAAAATGGCTGGAAAAGATGACGCATTCACGTATAGTGGCGTTTTGTCTCTCGGAGATCTTATTCATAACAGGATGATTAAGGAGGAAGAATTCCTAAACCTTGCTAGGGAGTACCAGCAATTACTTGCCCCGGCCCAAGGCTTAGACTACCAAAGGGTAATAGTCGATCCATGTGAAAATTATTTAGAATACATGCGGGCAGAGTATTCCAGAATAAGCACCATAGCCGAAATAAAAAACGAGTGAAATAAATATGAGCAAAAAGAATTTGTTGGGTTCATCTGCATTTTACGGCCTTTTACTGTGCCTGGGGTGCAGATCCACAGAGCCCTTGGAAATAGTTAATTTGCCTTTTGAAAATCCTCCAATAACAATAAGGCACGAAATTCCTGCTGGTTCCTATTTAGCACCATTCCTAAGATTCCAGCATTCTGGCCAGAGAAAAAACTTTTTTACCTTTCAGAGATGGAACGATAAATCTCTTGATGGAAAGATAGATGATGCTTTAAATGAACTTGAGGGGATTGGAAATGCCATAAAAAGGGGCGATATGTTGAATATTTTTTATTATTACGTCCCGCAGAGCAGCTATTCTTATCACTTTTTAATGCCTTCTTCAGATTTAGGCAAAGAAGAAATTCTGGAAATGCGCTTAATAGATTCAGAGGGAAGAAGAGTCTATAAAGAAAAGAGAAGGACAAAAATAGGATCACCAGAACTATTTTCCGTAGATACTAACAATATTGGTTCTCCTCTCGGGGTTTATACCGCAGAATGTTTTATAGAGAACCAGAACAGTAAGGAGAGGGTTAAGCTGCGGATTGTTAAATCACAATCTCTATACATAGATTTTGGGGGTATATCCCCGCCATATATAATCTCCCAATAAGTTTTATAAAACCGTTAATGCTAATTAATGAAAAAGGGCGGTGAAAAATAATTCTTATTTCTTTTTTATATCATAGCAGCCAGCTCAATTAAAAATGGCTTAAGCTCTTTTACAAATGCATCAAAATCCTCTTTTTTGAATGGCTTTATTACGAGTGAAATAACTTCATCATACTGAAACTCCAATTCTTGAAGCTTTCCTCTTGTTAAAATGAGATTATTCTTGTATTTGCTGTAATTATTTATTGAATGCAAGAGCTTTTCTTTTGTCTCTTTTGAAAAGTCCCGGGGCTTTATATTAAATTTTTTATAAATAAAAAGCAGGTCAATAGCATCTCTTGATTTTACTGCTTTTCTTGTAAGCAAAGAACGGGCCTTTTCTGCTACAATTTCTTTAATGTTGTAAATTAATATGCTTTTTGTCCTGTAAAACTCAAGAAGCTCATTATAATAAACCTGATCTTCTTTTGAAAAATCACTTATTTTTATCAATGAATGCAGTTCCTTCTTTTCCGGAGAAAAAAGGATATCCTCCAGAAAATTAATCTGAATTTTTATGTAGGAGGATTCTCCGGTTAAAACAGAGGTGTAAGGCACTTTGTATGTTACAAGCTTGTTATTGTTTCCCAACATGACACATTTTTTGTCAGTTTTATCAAATCTGAATCCCAGCCCTATTTTTTCCAGTTGTTCTCCAAAGGCATTTATCTTCTCTTTGCATATCTTCTTGATGCTATTTGCAGATTTTCCTTTCCATAACTTCTGATTAACAAAAGTAAAGTCTAAATCTTCCGAAAACCTGAAGTAATCCAAGTAAGCTTTAGCCAGGCATGTTCCCCCCTTAAATGCGTACCCCTCAAAATCCAGTTTTGAGAGCAAAATACTAAGATAAAAATCTTTTTCAATTAATTCTTGAGCAGTTATACTGGTCTTATCTTTTATAGACATTAAGAATTGTTTTAATTTTTCCTTATTAATTTCCATCAGAACAGCTCTCCAATCTTCTTTTTAACTATTCTGCTATATTTTCCAGATTCCCTTATAAACAGAGGCTTGTTAAATTTATATTCTTTTATATCAATTGTTTTTTTCAGATAAATCATATCTAAAAGAGTTTTTTCCAAGCTGCTGTAATAAAGATAAACATTATTTTTTGTTTTTGCCCTTATAATCTTGAAGAAAAGGGAAGGCTTTAATTTAATGAATAGAAAAGTTGAGCCGGCTATTTTCGTTGGTTTTTTCCTGTTAAATTTATTATTAATCACAATATTAACGGGAAAAACTTCATGAGTCAAACCAAGAAATTTTATTGCAGTATTCAGCCCGAAATACCATTCAACTTTCTTCTTTTCCAGGCCAAGAGACAAGAGCTCATAAGATGAATATTTTAAAGTATTAAACTTTTTTTCTTCATAACTTCTTAGGTAATAAACTCCCCTGAATATTGTTAAGAGGTAGCCTTTATTCAGCATGACTCTTCTTAAAACATCTTTATCAAAATTATATTTATCAACCAAGCTATCAAATTCTCTCCTTGTTATTATACCCTTTGCTTCTCTTAAAATTGTCCCTATTTTAGTCATATCTCAATTCACCTTAAAAGGTGAAATATAATATAGTATATAAATCTTATTATTTTGGAATAAATTGGGTGTTTTTGTAATGCAAGCCTATGAGTTGTAAATTAATTTCACACCGTAAATCCGCGACAATAATCCTTAAATACTTTCATACACTCTTCAAATCATGCCCAAAAACCTTAGGCAAAGGCTGGTTGGAGGAGTAACCGCGGTTTCTTTAGGATTAACCGGCTTGCTTGGAGCGGGAATGATCAGCGGGGGATGCATGAGTACTCAAGAGACAAGAAGTGATGCACCGCATGCTGTCCTAGCTTATAGAGCAAATGACTTTACGGCAGACTATAAAAGAGTAAGAAATGCTTTATTAATAGACGGGCAGATATCCCGCGAAGAGGCAGAGAATCTTCTTAAGAAAATACCAGAAGTTATAATAGCTAATCAACAATTCCGCAATTACTGCATGTCAAATCAGCAAGCAATACTTTATGGACAAACAATGGATTATTTTCTCCGAATAACACAGCCTGCAGAAGCTAATATTGAAAACTTCACAAACGAGTATGCCAAATTTAAAGATTTTTTGCGAACAAACGAAGAGAAAGCGATACCAAATTTAGTTGAGAGTTTAATAAACCCCCTAATGATAGATCCTGAATTAAAGAGAGGAGAGAAGATATATCGGTTTTAAGAAAATGAAAAAGTTAAGAAATTCTTTATTAGCATTAGGTGGATTAGCAGCAATATTAACTGTTGGCTGCGAAACTCCTGGAGGAGCTATGTTTATGAGCGCTCTCGGAGCTGCTTCAATGGCCAAGGGCGGAACGCCCAAGCAGATGGCTATAGCTTCAGCTTATAAGAACATAGGTGATGCGTCACTAGCTATGCAGCAAAACAGAATAACGGCTGAAGCAATTGAAAGCGCAGGAAGAAGCGTGGGAGAAGGATTAGATTCAAGACTTGGGGGAAGAAATGATCCTTACAACAGGAGAGTGTGGGAGGAAGATAGTACAAAAGCATCCACATCAAGACTAAAAAATTATGGCGTTAAGCTAAGTCCTGGTTCTTATATATGGTCTGAAGCAACAGCAGAAACAAAAGATGGGAAGACCTTGCAATTAAACGCTATTGACTGTGTTGTGCAGGAAGGATATATAATAGGAGTCAATGAGGAAAAGTGGACGCCGGCCATAGACAAATTATTTCACATGAAATCATGGAGAGATAGCAATGGTGATGGTACCATAAACAAGGAAGAGCTCAATTCATTGAGTGGAGAAGTAGATTTGGAGGAGCTTGCAAAAAATAGCGAAACAATAATATTTAAAGGAGCTTTTGGATTCAGAGCTGACCAGAAATTCCTCAGGTATTTATTGAGAGATGATAGAGGCAACACTCTTTTGGATTTTAGATATCAGTTGAATGTTGAAAATGACCTTACCCAAGATAATGAAACTCCCCTCGCAGACAATAAAAATCCATGGGTTTATCTCAGTCCATCTCCAGGAGCCTCGGCAGGCTGGCTTATTGATGAAGAGAAAAAGAAAGGAGTAACTCCCGGCTCATTCTCATTCAGTTGGATACTAGATGAGAAAGAGGTATATGTAAGCATTCTGAACTTAAAATAAATTCATTGACTGAAAAGAGCGCGTAACCAAGGAGGTATTTATAACAAAATGAGCTTGAAAGAATTATTGTTAACAGGTACAATAACTCTTACAGGATGTTTAAGTTTTTTTACACAACCTATACAACCAATCAAATCAGAAGATCAACTGATACGTTTAGCAGATTATAGCAACGAGACACTTCAAAATATCAGGGAGTATGAGTCCCTTAAAGAAAAGTATTCTATAGGAGGTATTAATTCTGAGGAAGCATTAGACCTAAAGATATTGTCTAGTGAGATAGTTGAGCGCTGTAAAGAAATTATTCTGACAGCACAGAAATTCAGAGAGGACTGGGCTTCATCACCCCAATTCCAAAAAGAGACATTTGATAATGAAGTTATGCCGGACATTGAAAGAACTTTACAGGTTTATTCTGAACAAATAAAGATAAATGAAAAAATTATTGTCTCTGGAAAGAAGGAAAGTATAAATGTTACCGATGTCATAAAAATATTTAGACAATAATTTCATGGACTAATGAGTGTTTACCTTGTTTATTATTGTATAATATGATAGCCAATACTTACAGTTTATCTGCATAGGGTTAGTTATGGGCTGTTTTTATCTATTAACGACAAACCGCTCTAATCCTTGCCTATAAGGATAGGTTCTTATAATAGTAAGGGATTGAGTGCTATGTGTAAGTTCTATTGCATAAAATGGGGCTTTATGCTCCATTGATGTTTTGTTCTGTTTAGAATATTAATGTTGTTTTCCCGCACTGCCGAGGTCCAACTAGGGCTATTATCTCCTTTCTCTTGAGATACTTATTAATTTTCTTTTCTAAATCTCTCGTGATGTAAATTTCTTTCATTTATTTTAACCTCACTAAAATTAATGCTGTTCTTATAATAGTGAGGTTATTTATAAATCAAAAATCCCTTGCATTTTACTGCGGACTTTAGTCCGCTAACGACAATTATCCAGAAAGCGACAGCCGGATAATATAAGAGATGGTTGTTTAAAAGAGTTCTTCTAAAGTTTTATAAAACCGCTAATGCTAATTAATTAATGAAAAAGGACGGGAGTTCAGCTTCTAAAAAGATCAGGTCATTACTGATTATTTCTAATCTGATTCTTGCGGTGTTTGCGTTTAGTTTTATGAAGAATTATTCAGATGGCTTATTATCTTTTCAGTAAGAAATATGGGGGCAAATCTTATTGTTGCTCCTTCCAGAATAATTTTATCAGTATGACTAAAGGATAATATAAATCCTTTCTTAGACTTATTTTTTGAAACAAAATTCTTGAGTGACTTCCCATATTTTGAATCTCTTAAAGTAGTCTTAACTTCAATGGGAATTATATCATTATCTTTCTCTATAACAAAATCAACTTCTGCACCTGCTTTAGTCCTCCAGAATTTAAGAATAAAATCTTTCCGGGAAATTTCACAGGCAACAAAATTCTCATTAATACCTCCAAAATCCTGCCTATCCTTCAATTTCCTGAAATCATTGATTATAAAGTTTCTAAATCCTAAATCTAAAAAATAAATTTTGGGAGACTTAACGAGTTCCTTCCTTTTATTCCTAAAGAACGGCTTGCTTTCAAGACAGACAAAAGTATTCCTGAGAATATTCACATTTTTTACAACTTCATCATACTTAAGCCCGGAAAGCAGCGAAATCTCTTTATAATTTACTAAGCTTCCGGTCTGCAAAGCAAGGGCCTTCATCAGGCTAATCAGTTTAGAGTCATCACTTATCTGCAGGATATCCCTTATTTCCCTGAGAAGATAAGTGTTATAAACATTTTTTAAAACCTCAATCTTTTCTTCACTGCTATCTGAAATAACTACAGCAGGGTATCCGCCAAAAATGCAGTATTCTTCATAATAATCACTGATTAATTTAAGTGCAGGCTCACTAAACTTTTCTTTAGAAATGACCTCAAGCAGTTTTTTATCTTTATAATTTAAAAATTCTAAGAAGGACAGGGGATACAGATTTAAAACAAAAACTCTCCCAACCAAATATTTAATGCTTTGAATTGAAAGTTCCGGAGCTGAAGAGCCGGAAATAAGAATCTTTATCTTTTGGCTGTCATAAATAAATTTAAGCTGTTTTCCTCCGTCTTTGGAGTATTGAAATTCATCAATAAACAGGTAATCCTTGCCATCAACATACTTTTTTATAAATAATGAAATATCTTCATCAAATAGTTTAAGCAGGTTTCGATCATCAAAACTTACAAAGTTGCCATTTTTTAAATTGCTAAATACATGCTTCATTAGTGTTGTTTTCCCGCACTGCCGAGGCCCAACTATGGCTATTATCTCCTTTCTTTTAAGATATTTATTAATTTTCTTTTCTAAATCTCTCGTGATGTAAATTTCTTTCATTTATTTTAACCTCATTAAAATTAAGGATATTCTTATAATAGTGAGGTTATTTATAAAGGTTTCTGTTAAGGAAAAAGCTGATAAAAAGCACAATATGGGTGTTGAACAAATCAGTCAAATAGAAAAAGTAAATTATGCCAGATAGTCCCGCAAAATAAAGATTGGCGACATTTTTCTTCTACACCTGATAACTGCCAGTCATGTATCTGCTGCTACTTCAATAATCCTTAAATACTTTCATACACTCTTCAAATCATGCCCAAAAACCTTAAGCAAAGGCTGGTTGGAGGAGTGGCTTCAGTTTCTTTAGGATTGGCTGGAATGGTTGGAGCGGGAATGATTGGCGGGGGATGCGAGACGCCAGAGGGCGCATTATTGGCAAGAATAACCGGTGCTGCTGCTTTAAACAGCCAAAGAGGAGCCGTAGACCCGGATTATAGATCACTAGCAACCGGCGTTTATGAATTAGGAGTTGGAAGTGGAGAAAACTTAAGAAATTCAGAAATGGCAGAAGCAGTAATGGGGTCAAGAACAGGACCAGAAAGAGATGAATATAGAATGCCAGTATTACATGCCGTTGCCCATAATGACCCAAGATTTGAAAGTAACCAACAGATGATAATAAGAGAAGTAAGAGAAAAAGCGTGGAAAAAGGCACTTAATTTAGAGATTGACTGCGATAATTTTGTTATTGGTGAATGGAATGATAGTAATTACAATAATAAAATTGATGAAGGTGAATTTAGAAGGGTTGATACCAGGGAATTTACAAGATATGACCTGCTTGAGAGAGGATCAAGGATTGCTGCCATAACATATTTTAACGGATCCGAAGAAGGAAAAAAAGTTTCATTAACCATTAGTGATGAAGTTTCTGGTGAAGCAATAACCCAAAGTGAAGCAGTAATATCAAACACAGACCCACTTAACAGAGATAATAAAAGGTGTTCTATTCTAACCAGTATTAATCCAGTAAAATTTTTAGCAATCCCCCAAGGAACATTTTATTATCACTGCTTAATCAAATACTACCTTAATGATACCTTAGTTGAACAAAGGTTCAAGCTGATATCCTCTCTTTCTAAATAATTAGACACTTAAATTATAGAGTACCTTAACAGGCGCAGGATTTTTAAACGCCGAAGGCGTGATTAATTAATGCGAAAAAAGGGCGGGAGTTTAGCTTCTAAAAAGATCAGGTCACTGCTGATTATTTCTAACTTAGTTCTGGCGGTTTTTGCGTTTGCGTTTGTGATAAATGAGGCGAGCGTGGTGAGTGGTCAAGATAGCGATTTACAGGCGGCCATCGATGCTACTCCACAAGGTAGAAGTTTAGGTCAGTCACAGCAGATCAACTTAGATCGTTTCTTAAAACCCCAAGGTTTCGGAAACGAATACGGCCTTGATGGAGCGAGGCCGCCGGCAAAACCATTGCTGGCAAAACAAACAGGAACAACTGTTCTAACCACTGGAGGAATTGGCGCTTCTGGAACAAACCAAATCGCGCTTGGAGAAACTTTAACGAGCGACCAAGGAATATCATTTAATAATATTAAATATCAAGACGGGAAATTCTTCGCCGCCAAACCTGATGGAATTATAATCACTAATGATGCTAACCCCCAAGGATTTATTGCTGACGGCGTGCTTAAAGAAAATGGATACAGCATAGACCAACTCAAGAACTCCATAAATCCTGAAGGATATGATACAGTAATAGGACATGTAGGGTCTGGAACTACTGGATTCTTCTTCAGCAATATAATACAAGGATTCCAGTATGCGCTATTCGCCGTTGGAGCAATACAATTATTAGGTGGTTTATTCGGGCTTGACTCTGCATTGACAAGCGCGTTAAGTTACGGGGCTTTTGCAGGAATAATGTCGGCAGAAATTGCCAAGACACTATTTAGTGGAACTAACTCAGTTTTTGAGACAAGTCTTAGTCAGGGTATATTAGATTCCACTTCTGGATTAGGGGCTGCAGGAATAGGAATTGTCATCGGTCTTCTCGTCTTTGCCCTGACATACAAAGATTCAAACACACAAAAAGTCAATTTCCAGTGCAATACATGGAGCGCGCCGAAGGGAGGCGCGGACTGCGAGAAATGCAACCTTGACAGCAGGAATTTCCCATGCACGGAATATAAATGCAAATCTCTCGGAGCAGCGTGCGAGCTGCTGAATGCCGGAACGGGAGAAGAAAAATGCGCATGGGTGAATGAAAGAGATGTTACTTCTCCAATAATAATGCCTAATTATGAGAATATCAGTTCAGGATACCAATATGCAAATGTAAAGATAAGGCCTCCCGGAATAGGGATGGAGATAAAGAATATTAATATGGAAAATAATGAGAATGGATGTATTGAAGCGTTTTTCCCGTTAGAGTTTGGAGTTTCAACAAACGAGCCAACGCAATGCAAAACAGACTACAATCATACGCAGGGCTTTGAAGACATGCAATACTTTGTTGGAGGGAGCTCAACTTACAAATACAACCACACCCAAAGGCTGTCTCTTCCTGGTCCTTCAAATATAAACAAAGAATTCCCGGAGCTTAAGAACGACGGAGTTTACAATCTATTTGTGAGATGCAGCGATCCTAACGGAAATGTAAATGAAGATGAATTTGCAGTGAAGTTCTGCGTGAATCCCGGGCCTGATACAACACCGCCAAAGATAGAAGCTACGAGCCTGATTAATGGAATGCCAGTATCATATAATACAGACAGTCTGAATATAACAGTTTACACTAATGAGCCTGCAGACTGCAAGTGGAGCAGGGAAGACAAGGACTACGGAGTAATGGAAAATACAATGCAGTGCGCGAGAAGCGTTACAGAGTTTAATGCAAACCTTCTCTATGCCTGCAGCAGCAAATTGACGGGAATTGAAGACAGGAAGGATAACAGGTACTACTTCCGTTGTAAAGACCAACCGCAAGCCGAAGAAAGCGACAGAAATGTTAACGAAGAGAGTTATGAGTTCATTGTCAAAGGAAGCCAGCCCCTCAACATAATAAGCGTCAGGCCAAACGGAACTATAATGGGAAGCACATCAATAGTCTCAGTTAATTTAGAAGCTGAGACTGCTAATGGATACAAGGACGGAGATGCTATATGTTACTTCAGCACGACTGGAAATGAAAATGATTACGTGAAGTTTTATGAAACTGGGGGATTCATGCACAGGCAGAAGCAGGACCTGCAGGCAGGAAGCTATACTTACTACTTCAAGTGCGTTGACCTTGGAGGAAATGCTGATTACAACAGGACTAAATTTAAGATTGAAATTGATGAGAAAGCACCAAGAGTAGTAAGGGTGAGGCATGACTCGGGAGAAAGCTCTGTGTGCGGGGCAAAGGGATGTTTGCAGATAACAACTGACGAAGAATCTCTGTGCACTTACTCAATTACAACATGCAGCTTTGAATTAAATAATGGAATAAAGATGCCCTTTGACAATACAAAATTACACTATGCGGAGTGGAGCACTGACTTTAATTATTATATAAAGTGCGCCGATAAGAGCGGAAACCAGCCAGGCCCTGCACAGTGCAGCATGACAGTAAAGGCGTATAATAAAAAGTGATCATGATATCAGGATCCCAAATACAGCCCCTATTTAGCAAGAAGATTTAAAGAATCAACAAATAATGCAAATCGGCTTAATAAGCACGAACAGGCATTTGTTAGCAATTACCATTGATTGAACTTGTTATAAATGCTGTACCTAGCTAACAATGGAATTATTTCTGATAGTTATATCATTCTTATGCTGCTATAATAATTATCCATCGGAGATACTTAATATATATCTTACTTTAGAATAATCCTTATAAAGATAAGGAACATATTAAAATTATGAGCAAGAAAGTAGTTTCACTTGAGGGAAGAGTTTCTGAAGTAAAAATCTGCGGCAGTAAAAATGAAGTAGAAGTCAAGATTAATCCATCAAGAAGAAAGCCAAGAGATGTGAGAATTCCAGTAACTGTGAGAAATGAATTTGAGCTCATGCCATATGAATTAGCATTATTGGGAAATGCTGTCAGGTTTAGAGAGGAAACTAGCACTCATCATGTAAGGGGCAGTAGGTGTGAGATAGATTATGACAGAAGTTATATCTATACAGAATTGGAAATTTTAGATGGTCCATTAAAAGGCCACAGATATGTCAGAGAAACAGGATTCCAATCTTAAGATGACTTAAAGAATAAATTATTCCTGAGACGATGATGTAAAGGTTATTATTAAAAGTAAGTGCCATAAAGCTTATCAATGCTTATCAGCTCAGATTCACATTATGGATAATTCTATAGGATATCTGACTTATTCCAGAATTATACAGATAGAAAATTTGATTAATGATGTCATATAAGTAACAGAATTTTCTATAATTGCTGGTTTCTAAATTTATTACTAACTTATAGCTTTATCGGAGATACTGTACTGAACAAACCCTTTAAATATTCAGCCTGTATTATTAATTTATGAAAAAAGGTGATAAGAGAGGCAGAGGCAAGAAAGGCCAGCAGATGATGAGCATGCCTTTTGGAGTTCTATTCTCAATAATACTGATAATTGTATTTATTGTTGTTGCAGTAATCGTTGTAAAGCACTTCTTGGGACTGCAAAAATGCTCGGAGATAAGCATCTTCATGAAGGACTTTCAGGATAATATTGATAAAGTGTGGAAGTCAAGCAGCCGAAGCGAAACTTTCCCCGTAAGCCTTCCTTCAGGAATACGCGAAGTGTGCTTTGTTGATTTTAATGGCTCAGTCGGAGCAAAGTATTCAGATGTCAGGACAAGGTATGGCTTTTATGAGCCAAACTTTTTCTTTTATCCTCCGGAAGAAGCATGCGAAGTTTCATATTACACTTTCAGGCACATTAATGTCAGCGAAGCAATTGAAAGAGAGGGAAACCCATTCTGCATTGAAAATACCAGAGATGATAGCAACAAAAACAATATCAAGATAAGCAAGGGATTCTATGAGAGTTTGGTAAAAATAGAGAAGAGTTAGATGCTAAAGGTTATTTCCTTATATATAAATCTTTAATTACTAAAGAAAGATAGTTTTGTCATGGTTGATAATTGGGTAAGGCAAGCAGAGTATAATAGAAAAACTGTTGATTATACTTCTTCATCATCAGAAAGGGCGCTTGAGGGAATGTGCGAATATTTTGGAACGACACTAAACAAAGCAATAGTTGATGTAGGCAACGGAGTAAGGCTAGTAAGGTTTTCAGAACCAGCTATTATTGAAACGCCGGGGGGATTAGCAGTGATGAAATTTCAGCACACCCGCTTCTCACCGGAAGAATCACAAAGAGCTTTAGAAGTTTTTAATGCCAATAGATTTGGAAGAAATGGAGTGCTTCTCAAGCCGGTTGATCACGAAAAATTCTATGAAGAGCTGAAAAGAGAGGATGAAGAAAATGGTAGAAGTGAAAGCGATATTGCTATTGGAAGAGTAACAAAACCAATGCTGTATGATAAGCTTAGAACAGCAAGATGGCAAAAAGGAGTTTATTTTGTTGCTTATGAAACTATGAACAAAGATGAAGCGGAAAAGCTTAGGGAAGAACTGGAGAAGTGGAGAGTACATGAAGTTCCAGAAATTAGAGATGCTCTTCCTCAACTTCATGCAACACTAAAAATATCACCAATATTCTTCATTGGTGGAAGAAGAGAAAGCACTGCTGATATTTATGATGATTTATACCTTGATTTTCCACAATTTAATGCTTCCCATAATCAAAGCGTTAGAGTAGCATCATCACTGGCTGAGATTGATAGAGAAAGAAAAGAAGGCTCGACTAAACGCCCGCAAACAACCCTTGAATCAAGGTTCTCAGTTTACAGAGAAATACACTCATCAGTTCCAAGAGGGCAGACATTCAGCTTCATACTGGCTTATATAAATAAGTCCCTGAGAAATAAAGAATTCTGGTAATTCTTGTCAGGGTTGATCCCGTGCAGGCTTAGGTTCTCTCTTCCCTCTTCTCCTTAACGAGCTTACGTCAATGTCATATTTCTTAATATATCTATACAGAGTAGCTGAAGGAATACCGCATTCCCTTGAAACTTCCTCAAGGTTGCCGTCATATTCATTAATGGCAATCCTTAAATATCTACTCTCAATATCTGCCACGACTTCCCAATATCTTCTCAAATGACCATCTTCACTCTGGCGGAAGAAGCTCTCATGTCTGCCAGTGTCTTCAAGAGGATGGTGAGGATGCTCCGAAACCAAGCCCACCATTGCATCCAGCTCCTGCTTAATCATAGTTGCGTGAGCTTGAACTAATTCTTTCATTGATGGCATAGAAATTAGCTGCAAGAGGCATTTTAAAGGTTAATTATCCTCCATAATAACTTCTAAAATATATATCTCATAATTGTTATGACGACACATTAATATCTTATAAATGGAGTATTTTCTTTAGAATTATAGTGAAAGACATAATTATAACGTAAAACATAAATTATAGTGAAAGACATAATTATAACGTAAAACATAAATTATAGTGAAAGACATAATTATAACGTAAAACATAAATAATTGAGCACTCTCATTTATGTTTTCCGAATATAGCAAATGACAAAAATGCTCAATTTATTAAGTCATCTGCTATAATTGAACAAAATAGCACGTCTTTCCCTTGATAGTCAATGACTGAATGTTCAACTATAATAACTTCTAAAATATAGATATCTCATAATTGTTATGACTGCACATTAATATCTCATAAATGGAGTATTTTCTCTGGAATTATTTAAAATATCCTGCCCGGAACAAAGTATAAAAGCTATAATGATTATGTTTCTTCATGGACAAAAGAGGGTTTGAGTTTTCTTTTGCATGGCTCTTTGCAGTGATTGTCGGGGCTGCAATAATCTTCATAGCTATTTACGCTGGCGGAAAAATCCTAAGAACCGGAGAATTTCAGCAGAGCACTGAAACGGCAAAGGCATTAACGACCCTTCTTGATCCTCTTGGAGTCGGGGCTGGGGGAAGCGGAGAGAGCGCCAAGTCAGGAATAATAAGCCTAAGCTCTCCAATAACCCTGTACAATGACTGCTTTACTGACGGGAGTTTCGGAAGGCAGAGATTCTCTACATCAGGAAAGAAAGCCTTCAGCGAGGAGTCTGGAGAGAAAGGAGAAGGAATAGAGGCAAGCAACAAGTACATATTTACCAGGAGCCAGATAGCCGGAAGGGAGATTTATTTCTTCTCAAAGCCCTTTGAAATGCCATTTAAGGTTGCCGACATTATTGTTATATCCTCAGAAAATTACTGCTTTGTTAAGCCGCCGACAGGAATAAGCGACGAAATTGAATCTCTTGGGATAAAGAATATAGCCGTCAAGGACACGACTGCTGAATGCATAAGAAACATAAGCGGAATAAAGAAAGAAGGCATTGTCTGCTTCGGCTTTTCAAACAATGACTGCGGACAGATGGTAATTGACACTTCGGCAGGCAGGGACTTCAGCTCGGGATACGTGGAAAAAAACTTGGGAGAAAACCCTGAAAGAAGCAGCAGGAAAAAATATTTTGCCGGAGGCTTGGTTTATGCAGCGATAATGTCTGACAATGAAAATTATGAGTGTAATTCCAGGAGGCTGATGATGAAGGCAAATGCTCTGGCAAGGCTCTATCTTGAAAAATCAAAGCTTCTCTCGATAAGGGGAGTTTGTGACACCGGAATGGATGAGGGACTTTTAAGGTTGAGCGGATTCATAAGTCAGTATTACAAAGCGTCAGTAGATTTGCTCGGAGTTGAGGCAGCTGCAAAGACATTAAATCAAAACAGCTTTTGCAAATTATGGTAAAATGGTCAATAGTAAATGAAAATTTAGCTTTTGCAAATTATGGTAAAATGGTCAATAGTAAATGAAAATTTAGCTTTTGCAAATTATGGTAAAATGAGAAGAATGAGATATATAAAAAACAAAAAAGCACAATTCAAGATTCAGCAGACAGCATTCATGCTCTTAGGAGTTGTGCTCTTCTTTATATTAGTGGGGCTGTTCTGGCTGTCTTTGAAATCATCAGGCATCAAGAAGAGCGCCGCCAATCTTGAGCAGGAGCAGGCAATAGCCCTTGCCCTAAGCATTGCAGAATCTCCGGAGCTGTCTTGCTCGGGAAATAATGCGGGGCAATGCGTGGACTTTGACAAGGCAATGATAATCAAGAATTTGAAGACTTTTCACACCCTCTGGCCGATATCAAAACTTGAAGTGAGGAGAATTTATCCTTCTTATGCTGACGGCAATGTAATGAAAGAGTGCTCAACAGACAGCTATTCTTCATGCAATATCTTAACTATAATTGATGATAATGCAGATAATGAAAAGGCATCTGCTTCAAGCTTTGTCAAGCTCTGCCGAAAGGAGAAAAACGCGGAAGGATATATCTATGATAAATGCGAGTTGGGGGAGATAATAGTGGGGATATGAAAATGATTGCTATATGTTTAACAACTAATAATATCAAGCATTAAATAGTGTTAAGATAAATTAGACTAATAGGTCATAAAGGAATAATATTATATTAAACATTATTAATAAATTAAGAGGAGACTAGTGGATAAAATTAATAGTTAAATGAAGGATAATATAACAAACATAATAATGGCTAACAGGAACAAGCGCGCGCAGGAGGAAATAGTTGGATTTGTGATTATAATCCTGCTTGTAAGCGTTGTGGCTTTGGTGTTTTTTGGGATAAGCTTGAGGAAGACTGCGCCTGTTGAAAGCTCCGTCAGGGTGGAAAATTTCCTGGGGGCTGCGCTGGGAGTAACAACGGACTGCAGCATCAAGAGAATCCCGCAGTATCTTGAGCTAGGAGAGCTGATAAAAGAGTGTTATAAGAATTCAAAATGCTTTGATGGGAGGAAGGCCTGCGAAGCTTTAGACCCCATAGTTAAGAGTATAATGGACAGCTCTTTCCCAATAAGCAATGAAAGCCCAACTACTTACTACAACTTCAGGGCATATTATCTAGGAAACATAACCAATAGAGATAACCTTAATAATGGCGGTAATGATGTTCAGAACATCTATCTGCTGGAAAAGGGAAACTGCACGGGAACGCAGAGCGGAAATACGCAGTCAATAAGCGCCCTGCCCGGAGTGATAAGGATTGAGGCGGGAATCTGTGTGAGGTAGTAAGGAAACTAAAACCATATAATTAACCTTAATTCGCCATAGTTACATTAAAGTTGATAACAGTCATCCACATAGGGTTAGTATAGGTAATTTATCAACAACAAAAGCTGCAACCAGTAGTAGGCGTATGAACAGCTAATTTACGGCTTGGCTAAAATCCCAGAGTTATTGTGAGCTCATGGAGCTCAACTTCTGGCTTTATTGTCCTGCGGTTGCCTTTGGAACCTGAAGTCAGCTTAACAAAGCCGAACTTTTCCAGTAACTTAAGGTCTTTAATGACTGCCTTGAAATCTCTCTTCAAAATCTTGGCTAATTTATAGATGGATTCCGGCTTCTGATTCTTAACTACATACAATATTTTCGCCCTCTCATTGCTTAACAACTGGCGCAGTTCAGATAAATCTGAAAAATCATAGTCTTCTATCTTTCTTCCGCTTATCTTCCTGAACAGAAAGCTAAATGATGTGGGAGTTATGTAAAGATGAACAGTTCTTCTCTTCTTAGATGCCATTTTTCTTTTTCCGTCGGTGTTTAAGTTTATTATTATATTCTTTAGATAGTGGTTTTAATTTATAATATATGTACTACTAAAACCCCTATGTTTAAAAACCTTTCTAAAGGCGGCGAAAGGTTTTTAAATGGCTGTTAATTACAGATATTGTAAATATCGCGAATACTGTCCAGTACAGTGTTCTGATGGGGATGACAGTGATACAACCAAATAACATGCAGCAAATTCCCTATCATGTTGCGTGTTTGGTTTAACGAGTGATGTAAGGAGGTTAATTTAAAAAGGAAATGGTCATATTTAAAAAAATAGCATCGATTGTTGCAAGCGCAGTAATGCTTGGAAGCACTATGGGCATTGCATTGGCAGCTACAAACTATCCAGCTCCATTCGTGAGCGGAGGTTCTGCAGATGCAGCTATTGTCTATGGCTCCAACGCTGCAGTAAGCGACTTATCTGCTGCTATTGATATACAGACCAACCTTAATAGCAAAGTAACAAGCACCTCTGGAACTTCAGCAACCACTAGTGGCGGAGATTCTGTAAACCTGGCTACTTCAAGCCAGAGATTATACACCAACTCTACTCTTAGTGCTGCAAGAACAGTTATAACGAAGGATCACATACCAACACTATTGGCAGATGGTTCTGCTTATGACAGTTCCGGAACAGAGTATAAGTATACGCAGACAATTACTCCTGGAGTCAACGCGAGAAAGCTTGATTTCAGCAAGAGTAGTGAAAGCACGGATCCAGACCTTCTCATAGATCTGGGTTACAGCGGTTCGAGCAACCCTGCTTTCAATTACACTTTTACCTTCTCTAAGACTATTGATGTAACGAGATCAGATGTAGTCGGTACAGCGGAGCTTAAGATTTTAGGTAGCAAGTATGTGATTGGAGCAAACTCTGACCAAAATACAATATACCTGTATGGGAGTGGGCAAACAACAACAGTTGAAGAAGGACAAACAACCACAGTTACTGTTGGCGGTGCAGACCACACTATTTTATTAATAGGTACTTCAAGCACAACAACTGCAACTGTCGAAGTTGATGGAGTAAGCAAATCAATGACAAAAGGCAGCAGTTACAAATTTTCAACTGGATTTGAGATATACTTCAAGGATCTCTTCCACGCGACAAAGACTGGAACCTTATCAAGAGTTGATTTACTAGTCGGTTCACAAACTCTTCACCTGGAAAACGCTTCGGCTGTAAGAGTCGGGGCAGATGATACCACCCTACTCGGAACCTATGCAATAATAACCGGAAGCGGAGTGGGAAATGTTACGCAGTTTGTAGTATCTCAGTCTGCAGAATCCAGCCTTGGAGACTACTTAAAAACAGGGCAGTCTTACACTGACAGAGTATTCAAGAGTTTAGTTCTTGATAATGTTGGACCAATCCCAGCATTGACTTCTAACACAAGAGACAGTATCAGCATTGATACGGATAATGCAGTATCTGCCAGAGCAGCCTTTACTTCCGCATTGGGCGATGGAAAGGAATATACTCTTGTTTATGCAAAAGACTCTGATAATACTGCGGATTCATCATTAGCAAGAATTGATTTAGCTTATGATAACAACCTGAATATATCAGTTCAGGAAGGTGAAAACATAAGAGTAAACCAAAGAATGATGGTGAATGATAATGATGAAGGCAGGATACTTCAGGTAATAAGCATAGGAGCAGGAACAAGCACCAATGATTATACCAGATTGAGAGATATAATCACTAATGTGGATTATGATTTCTCAACAGGTGTTAACAACAAGACAACATCTGCAAGGTCAATTGGCGGAGCTGAATACCACGTAGGAACAGACCCAAGCAATGCTGACAGTGCCGTATGGACTGTTAACATGACATGGGGAGCTGGATCTGCGGCAGGTAGCTGGGGCACTCAAAGAACTCTATTCCCAAGAATGAAGCTGAAGAATGGCGAGTGGATAGCATTCCTGGTAAACACAAGCGTCAATAACGAGACTGTTTACAGTCTGCCGGGATTGTACACGCTTTCTGACTACAAAGCAGGAAGCAGATTGACATTCCACAACCATACTCTGGCTGCTGGGATGAATTCCACAACTTTCGGCAATGTTGTTTTCAATACAACATGGGAGTTCAATGTAACAAGCGGAGCATTGAATGTAGTCCAGTTAGGAAGTGGGAATTGCGTCTTCAACAGCACTATGGGACCAACCATACTTATACAGGAAGAGAAGACTACGGATGTAAGCAATGGGCATGACATTTGTATCCCATTAACAGTACAGGGAACAAATCCAAAGATGCCGGCAATTGGCACCCCGGTCTTCAGCGACAGAGTAGGCAGTTTCTCTACATTACAGAGCAACACTTACAAAAGTCAGGCTGTAGATTTGTATGGTACATGGGTTGAAAGAGACACCTCAAGCGGAACAAACTACGCTGTAACTCTCAAGTATCCAGATGAGCAGATGTATGTTGATGTGTTCTTCAGAGCGAAGGAAACATCAGTCACTGCAGGAAGTACTGGTTCTACAGGAACCGGTACAGTTGTCATCGTAAAGGACACTGAAGTTGATTCAGTATCCGGAAAGAACTTGATAGTTGTAGGCGGAAGCTGTGTAAACGCTGTAGCGAGAAAGCTTGTTGATGCTGCTGCAACATCACCAATTTGTGGTGCTGACTTTACGGCAAAGACTAATGTTGGTGCAGGGCAATACTTGTTAAAGGCAATGACGTCTCCGTACAACAGTGCGAAGACTGCCATGCTTGTAGCAGGTTATGAAGCTGCACAGACAGTGTCTGCTGCTGCAAAGATTAAGGAAGGTCATGCAACTGATGTAGGTACCTCAAATATCTACCCAGTTACAGCTGCTTAAGGCAATAGCAATTCAGGAAAATTTTTTATTTTTTTCTTTTTCTTTATTTTTTGGGAACTGGCGGGAGCCTTCATGCCTTGTTCAATGCTCTGAAATCATATTCATAGAATAATCATTAATAGCTCTTTAGCATTAAATATACAACTAATAATGTTCAATACAGGTTATGCAACTTGAGCATATTATACTATCTCATTAACTCTGTGAAGCTATAACGAGAGACCAAAATATTTCACCATGTTTTTTGTTCTCTCGAATACGTCAAGATGCTCGGAGATGCATCTTGAACGCACTCAAGGATTAACCTCCCTGATGTATCATAAGACATTATGGGGAAATATTAAAGTCTTATGCTATAGTTCTAGATAATCTCTTCACAAGGTTTATTAACGGCGATTTCAAAGAATTATCAGCATGAGAGATATTAAAACAAAAGAAGAAATAGAGAAGAAGGAAACCAGAAGAAAGACTACTCTCGGAATTGTTCTGGTGATGCTGTTGATTTTAAGCACGGCAGGATATGCTATACTTAACAGAGAGTCATCCTCGCAGAGTGCAAGTTCTTCAGGAGGCAATTCCAATGCCCAAACAATAGATTACAAAGGATTAAAGTTTGAAAGCCAGGAGAACGGGCTGTGGAAATTTGAAATTTCCGGGGCACAGCAGGCATTCTATTCTTCATACACTCCGGCGGAAGTTGAGCACATAAAAGTCCCTTTTGTAAGCCTCCAAGAGCTTGCAAACCAGCCAATTTACTATTCGGGAAATGTGCTGGCCGTATCAGAAATAATAAGCAATATCGCTCCCTATGTATTGAGGGCGCAGGAGGCTTGTTATACCAGTAATGTTTCGTGCACAGGAGATTTGCCGGTAAAAAACTGCTCAGCGAACTTCCTGATAATCATGGAATTCAATGACAGCGGGAATAAAACGTCAAGAGTCACAAGAAATGAAAACTGCCTGTTCATAGAGAGCAAAGATAGCGAAATTTTAAAAACCACTGATGCGTTGCTGTTCAGGATTTTAGGAATAAATTAATATTAAATAAAAATAGCAGAAGGATAATTAACCTTAAACAATAAATAACAGAAAATATAAATAATCAGTCACATTTTAATAAAATGAATTATTAATCAGCTGATAGTAAATATAACAAATTAATAATATGGCATAATTAATGTATTTTAATTAAAATATTGTAAGGTGATATATAATAGAAAGCATAAAAAATTAATGTATTGCAATTAAAGTAAAGAAGAATAATCAAAATGGCAAAAAAACCAGGAACTAAGAAAAAAACTGCGAATGATGAAGATGCAAGAGTTAAGAAGAAATTCGCCAGCGAAGAATTCCAAAACAAGCAGATAAAAATTGTGCTGGTGCTCATAGGAATATTGTTTCTTGCAGGCATTCTTTCATACTATATTTATCAGCAGGTTTCAAACCCAGAGTATAGGGGGCTGAAGTTTTATAAAGTAAAGGAAGGCAAGATAGACTTCTACGTTGTCAGAGTGCCTTCCATAAATCCTCTGACAGGCCAGGCTGAAGGATATTATGACATGGCCCTGAGAAATAATCCCAATGATCTGAATTACATAAATTTCACTGGAAGGGCTAAATTCCTCAGGAATATTACTTTGTCATTCTCAAGGGCAATTGAGGGATGTTCTGATAATCTTATTGCTGTGGCAAATTTTGTGAGAGTGTTCAACGGAGGATTAGGATTCAATATAAAGGGAGCTACAACAAATGAAGAGTATGCAAGAGATGTGAATATGACTTATGCTACGTGCGACCATGCAGGCAACCAGACAGTCATTATCATTCAAAATGCAAGCCTTGGCGGGCCGACGGCAATAGAAGAAACCATTGACGACTGCTATGTTATAGATGTAGACAAATGCGAAGTCCTGCCTGCTCTTGAAAGATTCATGCTTGAGACAGCCGCCAGGTCGCAGATGCTGTAAGCCTCTGCCAAGAGGATACATAAATAGATGCTTAATTGAGATACATAAATACCTGAGTTTGCCCTAGTTTTTAGGCATTACATTTAATTTTTTTAATATTTTTTTCTGTTTAGGTTCAAGAGGAACATGAATGCTCCATTCATGATTTGAAGTAGAATCTTTCAGAGTTACTTTATAGCCGTATTTCAAAGATTCTAGAGCTTCAACTGCAGAGATATCTAATTTTTTCAATTTATAATTCATCAAAGATAAAATTGCATATGCAAGATAACAAATTTTTATATGCCCTGCGACATGATTTGAAAGCCAAACTCTTATCGGTCTTAAACTTAGAACTCCTTTTAATTGTTTAAATGCTCTTTCAATCATATCTTTATTATAATATCTTTTTACAACTTGCGCAGAAGAATATTTTGTATTATGGTAAATTAACGAATATCCTATATCAAAATTACTTTCGAGTTCTTTTTCAAAATTTATCTCTTTTTTCACAACTTCTAAAGCAGGATTGTAAACAACTATTAATTTCCCCTTCATATAATCAAATTCTTTTATGAAAACAGTTGTCTTTTTTAAAGGAACTCTGCATTTTGCAGAGTAAATATCATCCCGTTTTATTGGTTCAATAAAGGTTTTAGTTAAAGCAGAATTTTTTCTTAAACCTGCAATAATTTTAAATTTTAACTCTAAAGCCATCTCTATATTTTCTTTAGAAAGCATTCCCCTATCCATAATTATCGACGCTATTTTCTTATTTTTTAGCTCAATGGACATATCTTTGAATATGTCCATTCCAGAAAGATTTCCATGATATTGTTTATGAAAAATTGGAAATCCATTCTCAAAAGAAACTGCTAAACCTATTTGAGTTAATTTGCTTATTTTCTTATCTTTCCCTTTTCTTTTTTTAATATTTATTTTGCTTCCAGCAAAATAAGTATCTGTTACATCAATAATTGTGGCTTTAGAAATATCTTCATATTTGTTAAAAATAAAAAACATTTTTTCATTTACCTTTTCAAAATCTTTTTCATTGACATCAGATAATGATTCATAAAGATTTTTAACAGATACTTTATCAAAGCCTAACAGATAAGGTATTTCTGTGTACTTCATCCAACTTTCAAGTTTGTTTATACTTTTGTTTTCTAACAATTGTGAATAAATTAGAGAAAGAACATAAGGATTTTCTAAATCTTTGATATTCAAATCTTCAGCAATTTTATCTATTGCCAGAACATCTAAACTTTGTTTTACACTCTGTACACTGATTTTATTGGCAAATACCTTTTTAACTGGTTGCCCATCAATTTCTTTTCCCAGATATTCTAAAACTCTTTGTTTAATCTTTCCATCTTTTCGGTAACTTTCTACTTTTTCTAAGTAAACATTTTTTCCTACTTTCTTCTTTCTTATGAATGTCATTGTAATGCCTATAATAGGCATTACGAGTATATAAATGCTTCGATTTTGTATTCGATAGATTTTGTAGTGACTAATTTTCAGTCATAACTTAGGTAAATAGATGCTTAATTGATCATCCTACCTATAGTGTAAAAGATATAAATTATCTGTGATACTTAATACTTAGATAAGTGCTTATTTTCTACCAAAATGGCATTAATGAAAATTATAATACCTTTTTTTCTGATATAACACTTGTGTAAATATTATAGCATCTTATAATCTCTATCAAAAGCTAATTGTGCTTTTAAAGCACAATTTATAAACGCCTCTTTCAATAGCTTAGATGTAAAAATGGGTGCATTTAATATTATACACTTTATTCTGAACATTGATGATTACATAGGGGGGTTTATACTAAAATATGGCCACCTCACTTATGTGATGATGTTCCTGATAATATTTATTGAGACGGGGCTTGTAGCAGCGCCATTTCTTCCCGGAGACTCCCTGCTGTTTGTTGCCGGGACATTCGCAGCTCAGGGCTCTTTAAATATAATAATTTTGATTATAATTTTGTCAGTAGCAGCTGTCCTTGGGGACAGCGTCAATTACTGGATTGGAAGCTACTTCGGAGAGAAATTCCTGAGCAAAGCAAGATTCATAAAAAGAGGACATCTGGAAAAGACTAAAGATTTTTACAGCAGGCACGGCGGAAAAACAATAATATATGCCCGCTTCATACCAATAGTAAGAACATTTGCTCCATTTGTCGCAGGAATAGGAAGAATGAATTACAAAAGATTTCTTTTATTCAATGTAACCGGAGGAATATTATGGGTGGCCTTGTTTGCGCTCGCGGGATACTATTTTGGAAAGATACAATTTGTCAAGAATAATTTAACAATAATCATTTATCTTATTATTTTCGTTTCCATTCTCCTTCCGGCAATAGAATGGATGAGAAGCAAGACAAAGAAATGACTTATAATTAGCTAGACATCAACTCAACTTACTTGACTAGTTTTACATTAACAACTTCAACCCTCAAGCGCTATCCGTCATGATGGGCTAATAACGAGTATTACAGCTAATTACTTTCTCTTCTTCTGTTTAATTATCCTGACTAAATTCTTCAAGTCAGAATAAACAGGCACTTCTTTTATTCTGTAAATCCTTACTGCTGCAACCCATACTCCCGCAACCATTATTATGCTCAAAGCATACCAGAACAGCAGGTGAATAGAATCAAAGGATGACAGACTGGCTTCAGCAACCAGCACTAATAAAACAATACGGATAACATTTAACACAAAGAGGCCGATTACTGAAAATGCCAGTGACTTCACTCTCTTATCAGCTTTCATCAGAGTTGTTAAGTTAAGTATTAACAACAAGTAAAAGGCAGAACCAGCAATGCAGGCATCAATTAATTCTATGGACAGAGCAGAAAAAAGAAATTCTATATTGCTTATTATTGTGACATCTCCGAAGAGCGAGAGAATGCCTGTAACTAAGTAGAGAGTAGCTGGCCTCAAGAGCCAATAGATAATAAAAAGCCCATTAACTGCTAATAAGAGAATTGCGAGATAGCGAAGAAAGATATAAAATAACTCTTTGTTATTTTTATTTCTTATTCTTTTAGGCATGAAGAATAAAAGAATAATAGGATTTAAATAAATATCACTAATTTGGATTTCACCAGAACTCACTAATCAGGTTCTATTGATGGCCATATCCATCGCTGATACCATGATCTGGCATGATCTTCTGAAGCATTCCAAAGAGTTTCAATGCTTATTTTACCTGAATCTAATCTTACCTCTCCTGTCTCAGGCAATTTGCCTACATAATTCAATTCGATTGCCATTCTGCTTTCAACATCAGCAGGAGCTAAAGAATGATTCCTCCTTGCAATGTCTCTTCTAACATAATCAACCAACTGTTCTTTTAACACAGGTGTATCTCCAACAATCCCATTATAAACAGACCTGCACAAATCAATAGGACCTAAACTAAATGAAGCTACAAGTCCTGCAAGACCTACAGGAATAGCCAAACATCCCAAGCCAGAACCATTAGAATCCTTGCCCATTTTTTATAAAATAAAATATAAAATTAAATTTACTCTCTTCTCGACAGCCTTACAGCAGCGATGATTATGGCTACAATCAGGATTATGTTTGCCAGAACTATAATCCACACCACCCAGTTTTCCCTTATGCTGTTCCATAAGCCGCTGACCGGCGAGGATGTCGGCTGCACGAACACTGAAACTTCCTGGTCGCTTGTCTTTGTTCCTGATGCTGCTCTTATTGTAAATCTCTGGTCTCCGGAAGCATCTTCATTAGGAGTCAGAGTTATAGAGACATCCTTGCTTTCTCCGCCTGCCAAAGTCACTGCAGAAGGCTCAACGCTCTTCAACTGCGACCATGCCTCGTATCCGAACGGAACAATGGAAACCTGCATTGTATCCCTTCCAAGGTTCTTTATTGATGTCCTTATTATCATGTCCCTTCCGGCTCTGGCTTCTGATTCAAGAGTAGGAGAGATTAATATCTCGCTGCTCGGCTTGGCTATGCAATTACCCTGGACATTGAAAGACTTCAAAATTCTTTCTGTAAGATCTTCATAGTTGTCGCTTCCTTTGTTGTAGTGGTGCCTTGCCTGAATCTCTAATTGGTATAATTTCTCTTCAGCATCCCTGGGAATTTCTATAGGGAAGCTTATCTTCTTGCTTTCTCCAACATCTAAGTTTGTAACTGTAATGTCCTCGTCTATGCTCAGATCATCGCTTGTTAAGCTCACAAGCACTTTATTCTGATCTTCCTTTCCTATATTATGAACTTCTGCTTCTACCGTTGCTCTCTCTCCGCATAACAATGGGCTTTCCACTTCAACGTCGGTCATTCCCACATCCCACCTCTCCTTGCTTTCAAGGTTTATTGTCTCAAAGCTCGTGCTGCTCCAGTGAGAGACGCACTGCTCATCTTCATCAATATAAGCTTTTACATATATCCTTCCATTGTCCGGAGTATCCGCCGGAAGAATGAAGTTGAAAAGTACTGATTCCCTCTCGTCCTGCTCAACAAAGACCGTCTGTTCCGCAGAATACAGATCATTTCCATCACTTTTATCATAAACCATCAGTTCAACAGTTATGTCGTCATCATCATTAGCATTATTTTCAACCTTTACTTCAACTTCAACATCCTGCAATAATTCCCATTTGAAGTTTCCGTTGCTTGAGGTTTCATCGCTTACAGAGACTATCCTGACATCATTTCCTCTTTCTCCGAAATCACAGAATTCATTTATGAATTTAATAGTTGTCGTGGCGTTTGCAGAGCCTGACGATGCGCGCATTATCGTTGAAGTTTCCCCGAGAAGCAAATCAATGTCCTCAGGATCGCTTGAGTAAGACACATTGAGGGTTATGTTCTCTCCTGGATTTAACGAGAAAGGCTGTGCCTTTGAAGATACTAAGCTCAGAGATAATACCTCTCCCTCGCTGTCTGTTATAGAATTATTAGCAATTGATGCAGTTATGCTATTTAGGACCTGGTTTCCGTCGTTTCTTAAAGTTACATTAGTCAGGTTTGCTGATTTTGTCAAAGCTGCTGGAGCTGGTGTGAAGATGAGGGAGTTGTGGTTGTTGAGAGTTATTGATACAGGAATGCTTGCTATTGAAGTTCCATTGGAATAATTTACTGCAATGGCTCCGGCAGTCGGAGAATTTGTGTATTTTGGAGCTGTTACCTGAAGGTTATATGTATTAGTTGCGCTGGGAGCAATAGCATCTGATGTCTTGCTCAAAGCAGGAGCCCATCCGCTCAATCCAGCAACAGATAAGATTATATTGGCATTAGCAATATCACTGCTTGTCAGATTAAAATTGAACATCAATGTTCTGGTTGTTGTATCATCGCTTGGAAGAGTAGAATTACTGAATGATACGGGAGCAGCAACGACAGCAGCACTTGCCAAACCTGCCAAAACAGTTATTAACAAAATGCTGAAAACCAAACCAAATATTTTTAACTTCATTTTTGTTATGCTTTTAGAGTTGCAACCATTTATAAAGATTTATATTCTGTGGAATATAGTATTTTGCCTGCAGTATTTGCGGCAATAAGAACGGGGGAATGTTTATAAACGGAAAATACCTCACCAGATTATTAATAAGGAGGTGTAAAATGCCAAAGGGTAAGAGCTCTAATACTATCGGGGCATGGGCTTTTTTGATTGGAGTGATTTTAGCAGTGATACTTGGACTATTCCAGTCTAGCCTTGGAAACGTTGTTTGGATACCAATAGTGCTGGTGCTTATAGGACTTGTTGTTGGCTTGCTCAATGTGGGAGTAGGAGATGCAAATGCTTTCCTCATAGCATCATTGGCTTTAGTAATCGTTGCATTCATGGGAAGCTCTGTGCTTGGAGTAATACCGCAAATAGCGGGAATACTTTCTGCATTGATGGTACTCATCGTGCCAGCCGCAGTGATAGTATCCTTGAGAGCAATATTTGTTATTGCAAGAGACTAAAATCTCTTGTATTTTTTGTTTTTTTATTTTGTAGTTCAGGAAAGAAAGGAGATGTATAGAAAGAAGAATTTAATTTTTGTTAGATGGTGTTGAATCATAGTAATAGGAATAGCAAGTGTAATAATAATTAAAGGTGATTGATACATTTCCGCACCAGTGAGTTACCTTAGAACCAAG